>Ga0334882_1000372_pt1 | contig 71860 bp, 73 predicted proteins | sample GraSluR1_MG_5_FD_207226 | JGI IMG/M metagenome (GOLD analysis project Ga0334882, IMG submission 207226) | Sludge microbial communities from methane-producing bioreactor in Wageningen University, Netherlands - Granular Sludge_15_04-R1 | ecosystem: Engineered > Bioreactor > Anaerobic >... | reverse complement strand
CGAAACTCTTCTGCAGGGCCGATATCCCCCCCGCAATGATCCCTATCTCGTCCTGCCAGTACCTGTACTCCTCAAGAGGGTTGTCTTCTTCCAGCGTCAGGTCGTAGCGGGAAAATCCGTCCAGCACACCCGAGAGCCGGATCAAAGGATGGGCAATGACCTTGCCGATGAACATCCCTGCCCCAATGGCAAATATCACGGCCACAGCCGTAAGACCGATTATCAGCGCCAGAGATACCGAATAGGCCTTCTCGGCGGAAACACTGATCCCGTCGGCAATCTCCCTGTTGAGAGCCAGCAGTTCCCTCGCAATATCCTCCGTCGTCAAACGTTTTGGTCTTATCTCTTCAACGAGGAATTTTAAAAGTTTGTCATGCGTTTCACCAAAGATGATCATCTTTTTAAAAGCATTCCCCGATTTTTCATACTCCCTTACGGTAACCATAAGTTCTTCGACCAGGGCTTTTTCGTCTTCTTCCATATAGCTCTGGTTATACTGATACAGGGCCTTATTGACGGCCTCGAAATGGAGATCAAAAAAATTGAAGGCTTCCTGAACTATGTCCAGATCGGATACGGACATGGCCTGCCAGAAGTCCGCCCGGATCGCCACGATGTTCTTCTCGATCTCGCCTAAATCCTGTATTGGAACAAGCCTGTCATGGTACATGGTTTTGACGCCCTCATTGATGCGGTACATGTTGAAAAGGCCCACAAAGCCGACCACCGCTATGATAAGAGCGACGGAAAGGAACCCCGCCAGCAACTTGTGTTTCGTCTTGAGATTCCAGAACCAGTCCATCTGTTGCAACCTCCCCTCTCCCGGATCGCTCCTCCAAAGGCTCTACATCTACCAGTTTAAGAGAGGGACACTGCGGAAACAGAAACCATAGCCCTTCCGGGGTCACCCCCTGGCCATGGACAGGATCGGACAGAAAGGCCCCTTGATTTACGCCTCCCTGTCGAGAAGGGCTCCCAGAATAACCCGCAGTTCACTGGCTATGGAAAGCGCCCTTGCGGCCCCGATGGCAGCGACAGTACCCTTTCTGTCTCTGAAAAGAACCTCGTCGCCGTTTATGCTGCCGAAAATCTCACGACCGAAACATCCGCAAACCTTTTCGAGCAGGCGCACAGCCTGCTCCAGAGATTCTGTTCCGGCAGCGGGCGCTGCATGAAAGGCCAATCCCCTCCTGTCGTAGAGAGTGTTTTGCACCTTGAGGGGTTCTACCGGCGGTTTCCTGGTGACCTTGTCGGAATCGCCCATGATATCCACCTCGTCCTGTAAATATTGATCCCTTTGAAGAGTATAAGAGGAAAGCAGGCAAGTAACGCTAATTAAGGCGGCCTCCTCTTGCCGATACCTATTTAAAACGGGTCCAGGGAGGGAGCCGAATATGGGAAGGAAAAAGCACGGAGGCGTTTGTTTCCTTTCTACGGGGAGTCGTTTCCCCGTAAAGAATGCGCAGGAAACAGAGGGGGCAACACTTGAGATCGTCCCAAAACACGACGGGCAAGAGGAACCCGGCCCAGGGGATATATCCCGGGAGATGCCGGAGATCTTTTCCGAAGATGACATTGATGCAGTTCAGACACTGTACGATATTTTCCACGGAGACATCAGGGATATTCCTTTGCTGACGGCGGAGGAAGAGAAGGAACTCTCGAGAAGAATATGGGAAGAGGATGACAAGGAGGCTTTTGACAGGTTCGTCCTGTCAAATTTGCGGCTTGTCATAGCCTGCGCAAAAAAGGTGAGGGACCGGATGGGCGACCAGAGTATCCTCTCCTTCATGGACCTGATCCAGGAGGGAGTAATGGGCCTGATGACAGCCGTTGAAAAATTCGACTACCGGAGGAACACCCGTTTCAGCACTTACGGCATTCCCTGGATATACCAGAGAATAAAGATGTCTCTCCTTCAGCACAGGTACGGAATGTCGATCCCGGGTTTCGCTTCGACCTCTGTCCATTCCATGTCGAGGCACATCCAGGCCTACAGAAAAGGCAAGATCGGGGATATACCGGATAATATCGATGTGGGCAGGATCCGGGACCTGGCAAACATAGTAAGTTCCATGATCTCCATATCAACGGACCAGGATGACGACAGAACCGGCGGGGGATACTCGCTGAACCCGGAAAAGGTGTGTAACGACCATTTCTGGGACCCCTGGGACCTTCCGGGAGGAACCAGATGCGATGAAGAGGTCGAAAACGGCATTTTTTGCGAAAATATTACGGCTATACTTGAAAGCACGCTGACAGAAGAGGAGTACGGCATCCTCTGCCGCAGGTTCGGCATTGGGGAATTCAATTCTCCAAGGAGGCTCTCCGACATAGCAAAAGAATACGGAAAGAGCGCCGAGCATGTGAGGATCGTCCTAAACCGCTCGATAAAAAGGCTCAGGGAAAACGGGGCCCTGAAGAATGCCTGCAATTCATGGGGAATATGATCTTTTTGCCGGTGACCGGCAACAGGAAGGGGTTGTTGATTTGGACAGCATAGTGGTTTTCAGGCTGGGGTCACAGAAATACGGGGTGCCGATAGGCTCCGTGAAGGAAATAATACCCTGCTCCGATATTACACCGGCCCCGGGAACTCCACCATGGTTCCTGGGATTCATGAACGTAAGAGGGGATCTTGTCCCCGTGGTTAGCCTGACCCGCTATATTGGCATGGAGTATCAGACATGCAACGGCATGGAAAGGATACTGATCCTTATGTCCGAAAGGGGTACCAGAAGAGGGTTTCAGGCCGATGAGGTAACATCGATAGAACCCTTCTCGCCTGATGATATACAAAGCGTCAGGGACCGTGGAAACGGGTCAGGTTTCCCCAGAGAGTTGATTAAGGGCGTTTCCGATACCGGGAAAGAACTGGTCGTGGTCCTGGACGTGGAGAGGCTTCTCGCGGGAGAGGGGGTTGAAGATGAAACTGCCTGAGACCACGGACTCATGCAAGGTCTGCCAGGTTAACTTCGCTGTGAAGAGCCAGCAACCCCGAGAGCCAGTGCATCAGGAAAGATGAAATCAGCAGTTGAGGAGTCTTGCGGTTCCCTTCGAGCCGAAGAAGCCTGTCCCTGTAGTCAGCGGGGCGGATAATTCCTTCTGAACCGTCGAAAAGGAAACGGATCGCCGGGTCCTCTTCGACTCCGTTGCCTGTTTCTTTTTCTTGCCAGATTTTCCAGAAATTACCCTTTGGATCGAGCATTTCTATGTTGAGGGGTCGGACTTCACCCGTCTGAAAAACCAGCCTCCTGTTCCTTTCACCCCCGAGGATCATCTCCTGAAGTATTTTCTCCAGCCGGGGAAATCGTAAATTTACAAAGGAGAAATCGGCACCATCAATATACCTCCCGCTCGAGTCGACAAAGGCAAGATCCTGTATCTCTGGGCTGCTGCTTCTTGAAGGCACTTCCCCTGCCTCCCTCCGGAAGATTATTGAAACGGCTTGTTCCATTTGCCGGGAATATCGCTAAAAGCCTTAATTAGCGTCACCGCAAAGGCCGATACCTAAAACGAAGGCGCAACGAACGCAACCTCCGGAGGTGTTCTAACTTGGGCAGATCGACCAGCGAAAAATCCTGCGCAAATCCTGCAGACGGGACAGATAACATCCAAAGCATCCCCGAGAGAAAGGTTAAAAGCCCGGCCGGAAGGAAACAAGGGTACAGGATGCAGGCATGGCAAAAAGAATTGCAGTTGACATCGATCAGGAACAGAGATCTGGAGAATTTCAACAGTTTTCTGAGGGATTTCGCAGGGGTCCTGCAGAGTTTCAGGGGGAAGGAGTTCTTTATTCTGAGTGACACTCCTCAAAGAAACCACCTTGTTCCCCATGAGAGAGTCTTCTTGCTGAGGGATGTTCTCAAAAGGGATGGAGGTCTCTCCTGCAACACTCTTTTCCTTTACCAGAACGTTTCCCTCGAGTGGGAGCGGGTATGCCTGAAGGTCTTCGATAATTATACACTGGTCCGGGAAAAGAAACTTTTTCCCCACGAGGAAGAGGCAAAAACCGAGATGTACCGACTGATTGGCCGCCTTGCCAGAACCCACGAACAGGACTTTCCCCCGTATTAGGGACAATTATGGTGTTTAAGTATATGTTTATTTGTGTGATGCTTTGTATTATTATATAGAGGCCATGTTCGTGTGGAGACACCCCGGTTTCTTCAAGAAAATCTGAATCATGGAGTGTGAAGGATCATGCAAGAGAGCGGCAAGGTTAGAATGGCTCCTGTCGTTTCGGGTGAATATGTCAGAAAACTCCGTATAAGCCTGGGACTGACGCAGATCCAGTTCGCCAAAATAATGGAAGTCGGGAACATCACGGTGGCCAACTGGGAGAAGAACGGAATAGACGGTACCAGAAGTTCCAGTTTCCCCAACTTCAAGTACCTGACGACGATGCTCAGGCAATCGATGAACCACCCTGGTGTTGTTGAACCCTCCAGGTTCGTGAGATATTTGCGCATGGCGGCAGATCACGAACTTATGGCCTGTTATATCCCATTCATCGGGGAACTGGAGACGGATTACCTCAACGTTATCAACTCGGGAAGCCTGACGGGAGTCCTTTTTGCGCTCCTTTTCGACAAGGAGCTCCAGAGGAGAGGTATCCAGGAGCCGTCAGGGATAATTCCCGGGGAAGATACCCTTTCTGATTCATCGTTCAACGAGGATCCTGAGCTTCTCGAGGGCCTTGAGAAGGTCAAAAAAAAGTCTGCCCCCGAAGGATCCGGTGGCAGACCAAAAAAGCCTGAAAAACACTGAATGGGATGAGTACCCTTTAACCCTCCCGGGCGCAAAGAATGGAGAGCGGGGAAAAATCCCATTCTTCCTCCACCCCGAACTGCAGGGTTTTCTGGGAACAATCCCCGCCATGGGCGGAAGACGGTACCGGAACCAGTTCGATAAGGGGCTCCATACATTCGGGAGAAGGGTCAACAAAGGCGGGATAGCCATAATCCAGGCTCGACTGGACATGGCCAAGACCTTCGCAGATAACCCGCATTGCCCTCTGCATCTTTTTCCGGTCTGTTCCCCCACTGGAAAAGTTTCCGGCAATGTCCCTGGCATATACCATGAAGTCCTGTTTTTCAAGGTGGGTGATCTCTTCAGAAGAGAGCGATTCGGCGAGCCTGCGGATGGAATAGGATATCTGCTCCATTTCCTGCGGAACTTCTGAAGTTTCCACGTCATAAAATGATTCCCATTTTTCGACAAGGCCGGAAATCAAAGATACAATGAGTTCGATCCTCGAAACATAGGAAACGTTGCCCGGATCAAGAATCGGGATCCTCAGGTATTTGCCAGACCGGAAAAAGAACCCTTCCATTTCTGTATCCCTCCTCGCTTTTTCAGGAAAATTATGTGCAGAAGTACCTCGAGCCAGGCGATACCAGAATAATCCGGCCACCACAGTGACGGTATTCCGATTTTCCGATTGGCTCTCCGGGTACCACAAAAAACCCTCAGGAAGGAGTAACAGATAGAAGGTAGCACCAACGACTGAACTTGTATTCATCAGAAAGGAACAAAAAAAACCGTGGTCGTTTAAAAAACAGTTATTAAAAGGTTTCTGCTCCAGGTTTTAGAAACAAAATTGCTAAAAAATATGCATTTCTTTGTTTGCAAAGTACAATTTTAACGCTATCAGGAGTTCCTGCCTCGTTTCGGGATCCTCTATATCGAAGGATACTATCTCGGAGATCTGTCTTATCCTGTACCTGAGTGTGTTGTAGTGAAGATGCATTTCGGCCGCACTCGACCTGAGGTTCCATCCGTTCCTGCAGAGAACATAGAGGGTTTCGAGATATTCCCTGGCAACAGAAGGCTTGAGGAAACCGAAGGCCCCAAGGTACTGGTCTACATAGATTTTTATCTCTTCCCTGTTGGAGGTATTCATCAGAAGCCTCAGAAGCCCCATCTTCTCCCAGACCAAGAGGGCATCAGTGGAACCGGTGGCCCTGACAAATTCCATACAGCACGAAGCCTGCCTGAAGCTGGATGATATCCGGCCAATATCTCTCACTGAACCTCCTACGACTATCGAAAAGGTCTTTCCCCTTTCTGAAGAGAAGTTCTCCTTGAACTGCCCCAGAAGCATCTCGAGAAGATGTATCTTCTCTCCCGGGTCCGGGTGGAGGCTGACAAGAGAGACGTGCCTTTCCCCCACCATGGTGGAGTGTATCCTGCCGAAATAGGCGCCCAGAAAATTGTTGAGGCTTGACCATATCTCATCGCGGAGAGAAACAGGATCATCTACTGAACCGGAAATTCCCGTCACCTTTGAGGGCCCCCCCTCGGTATCAGTGTCGCCCAGGATGACGACGAAGGGGGGGAGGAATTCCGGACCGAGAACGAACAGGTACTCATGAATGTCCTCCTGCCTGTTTATATGGCCGAGGACCAGCCCCTGCAGGAAGTTGTCCTTGTACCTGAGCCTTGCCTCTTTTCTGGCGTTCTCTTTCTGGATGTTCAGGAGTATGGCTATCTTTGCATAATCAAGGGTCCACTTCCAGCTTTCGGGAAAAGGGGCCTCTCTGGGGTGATCGATAATGATATGTCCGTAGTTCACCTCGTCCAGGTCCAGGGGGAAAGAATGAAAGGTTTCCCGCATACTCCTCGAGGAAATAGATGAAATGTTCTCCACAAAATGGCTTTTCTCTTCGGGAGAGGCCCAGGCCCCCGAAAAGCGGTCGAAAAATGCCACATCCACATTTATCAGGGCCCCAAGATGGTGCAGGATCGCTTTAACCCCTCCCCCCGCGAGCATTAGCTCAAGGAAGGAGCGGGAGACGTGATCCTGAAAGAGAAGGCGGCTGGTCTGCTTTTCGGAAGATTCGTTCTGTCTTGTGTTGATCTGGCAAACAACAGGTCCAAGAATATCGGAAAATGCAAGATGGCCCGGTATGCAGAGAAGGGGAAAATCCATCTCTTCAGCAGCGGCCAGGATCTCATCGGGAAGGGAGGTCAGGAAGCGTCCCAGTTTTATCCCCAGGGCAGCGACGTTTCGCCGGCAGAGTTCCTCGATGATGAACTTCAGAGAGAGAGGGTTATCCCGGACCACGTAACCGGTGGTAAGGAGAAACTCGCCTCCCCACATCCAGTTGGCAACGTCAGGAGAATCCATGACGCTCACACGGCTCACTATTCTCTTTGCCGTCCCATGGGAGCCTGCGAGGAGTTTGCAGTCCTTAAGAACAGGAATATTCAGAATATCCGATACGGTCAGATCTTTTCTGGCCATTAGCCCTCTCTCGTGAACAAGACTGGATGCTTGCCGATAAGATTAACCTTGGTCTCATTTATTGTCAACTATTGACGTTATCCCTGTCTTCTGCCAGGAATATTTTCCCGTCTTTGCTATCTCTACCAAAACATTCCCTCAAAATTTTTGTTAACAAATAACAAAACGGGAGGGGGCCCCCCTCCCGTTGAACAGCCTCCTGTATTTTTTTTTTAACGATGGGTTTCAGAGGGAAACGTCAAGCCCCCCGGCAGAAATCCCTACACCGGATCTGAGCATCTTCTCCTCATCCCGGGTGAGGGAACCTTCCTCAAGGATCTTCCCAAGGGCTTCCTCCCAGGTCGACGCGAGGTCCTCCAGCATGGATGCAACGACCCTGACCTTCTCGGGATCTTTCGCTACATTGGCCTGGACAAGTTCATCGTGCATGAAGTCATAGATGCGGTTCAGACTTTCGGCCACTTCTTCTGCCCTTTCGCGGCGCAGTGCGAACTGGAGTTCCCGTATGGAATCCTCCGCTGTCTGTATCTCCGAGTTGGCCCTCTCTATTTCCCCTGACTCTATGGCCGAGGCACCGTTTCTGCAAGCTCTTATTGCGATATCATAGGTAAGGAAAAGCAGTTTTTCACGCGATGCGGCGATCACTTCCTGGTTAAGATACTGCTGGCGGATGTCCCGGTCTCTGGAAAGCAATGCTTCTATCCCCTTTCTCCGGTTTTACGCTATCCAGTGGAAAAGGCCTCTCTCTATATCCAGCCTCGCCACGACCTGCTCCTGTTCTGTCACATCTTCGGCGTCCGCGGCCCCAGTCAAGGGAATACCGCCCTGTTCCCCGGGCACCCAGGGGGATGAACCTCTGCCCTGGGGCGCATGCCCGCCAACATCGACAGTGGTCTCTCCGAGGCTGATCCCCTGCCTTGCCAGGGAGTCCCTGAGAGCTCCCAGGGATTCTTCTATCATACTTCTGGAATGAGCTTTCTCCACGACCAGATGCAAGTTGAGACTGTCTCTGGTCGATTCCAGGGTGATACGAAGTCTGCCCAGTTCCGGGGGATCAAGTTCCAGTGTGCCCCTGTGCCCCTTCCTGTCCCTTATAACCTCTACAAACCGGGCAAGGCTTTCACCCACAACGGCCGGGGAGAACCTTTCAACCTGACCCAGAGGATCACGGGAACCGGCAACGGGGACAGCAAACTCAACTGCTTCAGAACGCAGGGGGTCATCTTCCTTTGCCCGGGTCAAATGTCGTGCCTCGAAAGAGTCCATTTCCCTGAAGCCTTCGAGCCCCTTCAATACTCCGGGAGTTTTTTCGGAGTTGCCGGGTACAGGGTCTACCCCCGTTTTCGTCAAGGTTGCAGTTGTTTTGTCAACCACCTGAGTTGATCCAACACCCGAGGGGAGGACCGGTCGGGAAACATTGCCACGGGGAAACCCCTCTTCAAAGTTCTCCGCAGGGGTATTAATCCTTGTCCCCAGGTATGCATTTCTTGCTGCAGTTTTCAGCTCCACATCCTGCAAAGAGATGCCGCTCTGCTCTGTCTTCATCGAAACCTTTCGGACTTCAGTCATTTCAACTTTTTTGTCTGCATATCCGGGTTCGGGCTTCGATCCGGGAGGGGTTTCATGAAAGATCCTGGCTATTGATGGAGCGGATGTCTCCCCGATCTTTGTCTCAAAGGAGATCGGCTCGCTGGCGATTGACGGAGCGGATGTCTCTTTGGTCTTTGTCTCAAAGGAGATCGGCTCGCTGGCGATTGACGGAGCGGATGTCTCTTTGGTCTTTGTCGCAAAGGAGATCGGCTCGCTGGCTATTGACGGAGCGGATGTCTCTCCATCAAGGTTTGAAATGCTTCGCTGCGGGATATCCCCGAAGACGAGGACGCCCGCCTCATGGGCGCGAGTCGCAAAGTCACCGCTTTTCCCTTCTTCATCCGGTCCGGTTTCGGGGGGATCTTCGGGTCCCCCGGGCCTGAAGCCATCGATATCCATCTTCAACCTGACAAAACCCTCAAGCAGTCTCCTGCCCGGGCTTTCGTCAACGGCGGACACACCTTCAGCCGGTTCGAAATCCGGGATACCGGGAACCTCCCTTTCGACCAGCATCTCCCCGAAACATTTTTCAAGGATAGCCATTGTCTCGCCATCTATCGCGGGAATCGTTTCCCGGCGGCCCATCCTGGACATTTCCGCCTCTGCCGGCCTGAAGATCTCCTCTATCTCGGGAGCGCTGATCGCGGGGGTAACCAGATCCCTTTCTGGAGTGTGTCCCGCTACAGGACCGGAGGAGGGGGATACACATTTCCCCTTGCCCAGAGCATCACACGGGCCAGCATGGATCTCTCCGGAAAGGATAGACTCGAAATTAACCCCGTCACTTGCCTGTCCACTTCCGTGGTCAACCTTCTGAGGCTTTTCCCCCGCCGGGATCTGACCGGGAAGAGGCATTCCGGTTTTGCTGACGTCCATGACCGACCCCCCTTTCCATGGTTATATTCCACCGCCATATCTTAAGTTTCGGCCATCGGGAGCGGGTAAAACAGTCCCTTCCTCCCTTGGTTCATTTCAACTGTCGCTGCCGCTGCCGTAGTTCCCCAACTGCGATAATGAAGTTATGTATGACGCCTGCTTGCTGATCATGGCTATCCTTGACTCCATGTTCGAATAGAGGGCCTCCAGAGAAGCTCTCTCCATTTCAAGACGAGCCTCGAAATTCGCCACCCTTCGGTCGATGTCCAGGGATTGCCTCTCCAGTGTGTCTATCTGGCTGTAGATCCTGCCCTTTTTTGCTGTGGTTCCTCCTATGCTTATTGTCGATCTCGAAATCATGCCCTCGGTAAAGGTCTTCATCTCCGCGGCAAAGGACTGAATTACCTCCATAACCGATCCCGGGTCTTCAAGCATGGCTTCCATGAAGGCCGTTTCGTCAAACTGCAATTTCCCGCTTTTTCCGTAATCAACAGATTCCGTCGATATACCTGCAAAAGAGAGCAGCCGGGATTCTCCGTTCGAAAGGGGCCGGAACTGACCCGTTATGCCGCGCAGGTTGTTTTTGCAGTTCCATAGCAGGGGATCACCGTTAAGCAGACCCCTCCTTCTTTCAAGATCGGATTGTGGCTCGTCCACCTTTTTTTCCGAAAGGCGGACATTGACCCAGTCCATGACCTCGTTATAGGCTTCCGTCATGGTTCGCACCGATTCGACAGCCGACCCAGCGTCAAGGGAAATATCCACCCTCGCGGAGCCTTCCGAGGCTATCTCGAAAGTCACACCTTCAAGCAGGTCGTCGATACTGTTCGATGACCTGGTGATCTCGAGACCGTCCATTTCGAAGACCGCATCGACAGGCTCCTGCAAAATTCTCGAGAATTCTCCCGAACCGCCGACGTTCCAGACACCCAGGCCCTGGAGAACATTGTCATCATCACCGAATACGGTCAGACCGAAGTCTGCCCCTGTAACACTGCTGGAGATAACCAGGGTATTGTCCAGTATCCTTGCTGTCATGGCGGGAGCGAAACCTTCCCCCGCCGACGTTGCTGCCGCTTCGTTTATCGCGTCCGCAACGTCGGAAAGGCTGTTTCCCGCCGCTATCTCGACGGTCGTCTCCGAGTCTCCCACTGAAAGGGAGAAACTGCCCGAAAGGCCAAGGGGGGAAGAGATATCCTCCACCCTGTCGCCGGCGACCCTGTGGTTCTTCGCCACCGAGGACACATCAATATCCAGGGAGGCTATGGAGGCCTCCGGGGAAACCTTGACCGAGAGAGGGGCCTCGATCCCCGACAGCGGCGTTACCTCGGCCGTTTTCCCCAGGAACGTGGATTCCAGCACAAGGGGGTCAAGGCTGCTTTTCAGACCTCCAAGGCCAGCAACCAGTTCACTATAGAGATAGGCCCTCGAGTTGATGGTTTCCTTTGTTTCCAGCCACTGTACCTGTACGGTCCGCCTGTTGGAGATCATCTGGTCGATTATTTCGCCCCAGTCGATGCCGGATGTGATACCGCTTATCTGGAAGTCCGCCATATCTTCCTCCATCCCCTTTTTAAGGCAGGCTGTAGTAATCTCTCTCTTGCGGAGGCAGGACTCCGGAGATCCTTGCGCAGGTCCTGTCCCCCGATGTTCCGAAAACAACACTGAATTTCGGTATTGATCCCACCTTAAGGATGCCGCTCCCCGAAACGGGCCTCCCGAGGTTGATCACATCCCCTTCGCAAAGGTTCGATATCTCATTCAGTGTGAGTGATGTTTCGCAAAGCTCGGCCCTCAGGTCGACCCTGACGTCACTGACCCTTTTTCGAAGTATTTCCTTCTCTCCGTCAGAATAACTCTTGTCCCTGGCCACAAACCACTCCTGGGGATTGAAGCGGTCAATTACCGGTTCCATGCAATGGTAGGGAAAGCAGAGGTTAAGATGTCCCTCAACGGTACCGACCTGTACTTTGATGTTGACGAGAAGGACCATCTCGCTTTTCGGCACTATCTGCACGAAAAAGGGATTGCTTTCCCTGCCGAAAACAGAGAACATGAAATCTTCCCTGATGGCTTTCCAGCTTTCGTTGAGGCCCTCCACCATTGTCTCCAGAACCTTGTCCACCACTACTTTTTCAAGGTCGGTACAGTCTCTGGAACGGTTCAGCGGCTGGCCACCTCCCCCGAGCATCCTGTCAAGGAGGGCAAAGACGAGAAACTGGCTGACCTCCAGCAAAGATTTACCCCCGTAAGGGCTTACATCCAGAATCGCAAGGGTCGTAGGGGCTATCACTGAACGCATGAATTCTTCGTAGGGAATCTGTTCCACGGTTGCAATCTCCGCGGATACCATGATCCTTGACATGGCCGACAATTTGCTCGTAAGGTGTCGGGCAAAACTCTCGTGAAGCATCTGAACGGCCCTTAACTGGTCCCTGTTAAACTTGTTGGGTCTGCGGAAGTCGTATGTCTTGACAGCCTTCTCGCTGACATCTTCTTCCTCTATCTTCTCACCTGAGGCCAGGGCCCCTATTAGTCTGTCTATCTCGGCCTGGTTCAGTACGTCCATTTCTCCACCTTCCCGCCTACTGGATTATCATTGACCTGAAGAGGATCCTCCTGACGGGAAGTTCCCCTCCGGAGAGTTCGGGCGTGACGGCATTTATGCGCCTGGTGAAGGCTTCCGAGAGTCTGAGGAATCCCTCGGGGCTCTGAAAGGAATCGATTCCCTGGCTCATGGACTCTGAGATAATCTCGTTCCGGAAGAGGGCTCTCCAGTAGTCGTCACCTCCGATCTTTTCGAGGAACTTCTGGTTCTGGAGTTCAAGAACAAGTTCAAAACTAACCATCCTGGAATCTGTGTATTTGCCCCCGGCCAGAGAGAGTTTGAACTCCCCGAGGTCAAATATCGGGTAGGATCTGGGTTTGTCAACTTTCCCGGAATTCTCTCCCCTGCCGGCCATCATCCCGCTTCCGATCACCCCGCCTGCGAAACCAAGGAAAAAAACGGATACCAGCACAATTGCCATTACAATTACCTTTTTGACAACCGGTTTCATACAGCGGACCACCACCTGGATAAAAATGGACGACGAACCTATACTTCTATATAAGAATCGGCTGTTTTCCTCTCATACATTACCAGGCAGAAAAAGGGAGAAGCCATACAGGAACCTCTTCAAGGGAGAGTTGCCAGATGAAATGTCTACTGCCCGGCCATTTCAGGTTGTTTTTTCCGACCCTGATCCTGTCCCTTTTCGCCGCTGCTTTCCCAATACATGCGAACGGGAATCCGGGGGAGATTCCCGCAGTTGTGGCTGTCATAGGAGGTAGCCCCGGCGATCACTGCTTCACCCCCGCGAATATTGCAAGAGCCTTTTTTCAGGACAGGCAAAGAGGGGGAGGTGCAACCCGGCTGGTGGCAGAGCGCTTTCCGGAACCCCTCTCCGAGAAGGCGGCCCTTGAACTCTGGAAGACTCTTACAGACAAAGAGGTCGTTGCGGCGATCAGCACATCCAGAGGGATACCGGCGACATTTGCCGCAAGGGCAGGAGGCAGGGGCCCCTTCCCCCTGATCCTTCTCTGTTCCAGGGAAATAGCACCGGAAATGATGGGCGAGGAGGGGCCTTTTGTTTTCTCCCTGGACATGAACGAATCCCGGCTTCTGGAAGCCCTTTCGCAATGGGCCTCGAGGGAAAGGGGAAACTGGGCCATATTGACGGACCACCTCGATGCTTCTTCAATCTCCCGGGGCAAAAGCGTCGCAGAAGCTCTCAAATCTGCCGGTTGTGAGGCCAGGATCCTGGTTCTGGCAGGACCTGCCGATACCCGGCTCATTCATACCGTAAATAAATGCATCGATGACGGCATTACTCACCTGCTCTCGACCCTGGCCCCGTGTGGGACTGCCAGGATCGTATCCATACTCGGTAAGACCGCTCAAAGAGCTCCGGACCTTTTCTACTGGGGGGAGCCTCACGATGACCTCCGGGGGATGGAGGGACTGTCGGTTTTCAGCCAGGAGCAACATCCCCCCCTGAAAGGCGAAAAAACAGGGATTTTTTCGGGATTCCTTGAGGATGACTCCACGAGACCCGTAACGATAAAAACTGCCCTGGCCTGCCAGTGGATACTAAAGGCCTCTTTCTCCGTCAGGGAAGGTCTCTCGCTGACTCTTGCCGAGGCAATGGAGGAAGTCGGAACAGTCGAGTCTTTCGGCAAATCCCTGAGGATCTCTCCCTCTCAGAGGCGCCCCGTCTCGGGCGAAGTCTTTGTGCTGAAATCTCAAAACGGCAGATGGCACGAGGTGGACAATATCAGGTTTTGAGTCACCGTCCCCAAAAAAGGGTGAACATCCCCAGGAAATCCATCACGGCCCCCGGCAGAAGACCCCGGATGATCGAAATGGCAAAGACACTGACAAGGAATATTCCCAAAAGTATCTTCACAGGGAACCCGAGCATGAACACGTTCATCTGCGGAACCATTCTGGCGATAAATCCAAGCCCCAGTTCGGCCAGGAGAAGGGTCCCGAAATATGGTAGCACCATCCTGACGGACAGGAACATTATCCCCCTTATCCAGGCCCGGGCTCCTTCGATGGAAAAGAGCGTGAATAATGGCGTTCCCAGGGGCAGGACCTTCATGCTCTCTACCACGGCGGCTGTCATGAGCAGATGCCCTCCTGCCCAGAACCAGAACCACGTACCCAGGATATATTTCAGTTGACCAATGACCGAGACCCTCTGGTCGGACATGGGATCCATGATGTCTGCCATTGAAAACCCCATCTGCTGGCTGATGAAACGACCGGCGCTCTGGATAGCGTAAAGAGGAGACGAGGCAAGGACACCAAGCATCACGCCCGCAATGACCTCCCTTGAAGAAGTTATGGCGAGTCCTGCAGCACTGGTAAAAACCGCTGTTTCGATCTGGATCTCTCCCATCGCCGAAGCCACAGCAAGGGCCATTACCAGCGACATCAGGGCCCTGACGGTAAAGGGAAGGACCGCACCGGAGAACATGACAAGGGATGAAAACAGGCCCAGGAAACGCAGCGACGTCAGAACAAGGACCAACAACAGCGTGAGAACATCCCCCTGCGACACGACAGCCATTACTGAATGTAAGTGTGAAGCCGCCCAAATACTTCGACGGCAAGGCGAAGCACCGGCCGAAAGACAAGGGGCCCCAGAAACAGCGCCGTAAGGATCACCGCAAGGATCTTTGGGACAAAGGAGAGGGTCTGTTCCTGTATGGAGGTGGCAGTCTGCAGAATACCTATCACCAGGCCCACGGCCATGGCGGCAACAAGTATCGGGAGGGCTGCCCTCAGTACGGTCCAGGCAGCCTGATGGAAAAGAGCGGCAAAAGACCCATCCATATATTTGTCCCCCTCAATTAAAACTTCTTATCAGGCTCACCACGACAAGATCCCAGCCATCTGCAAGGACGAAGAGCAGCACCTTGAACGGAAGCGACACAAGCATTGGCGGAAGCATTATCATTCCCATGGCCATGAGAATGCTCGAAACTATCATGTCAACCACAAGGAAAGGGATAAAAATGACCACACCCATCTGGAATGCCGTCTTGAGTTCACTGAGCATAAATGCGGGAAGAAGAACCAGAAGGGGTATCTCTGCCTGATCCTGAGGTCTTTCCGAACCCGAGAGAGAGACCATGAGAGACAGCTCTTCGTCCCTGGTATGCTTCATCATGAACCCACTGACAGGGACCATTGCTTCATCGATCGCCTGCCCGGTGCTCAGGGTCCCCTCCTGGAGCGGTATGTATGCATCATTATAGACCCTCTCCCAGACAGGGCGCATAATAAAAAGCGTAAGAAAAAGAGCCAGCGTTACGATAACCTGGTTGGGCGGGAGTTGCTGGATTCCCATTGCGTTCCTGAGGAAACCAAGCACAACAAGTATCCTGGTAAAACAGGTGGCCATCAGGGCAATGGCCGGTGCCAGGCTAAGCACGGTGATCAACAGCAGTATCTGGAGCGTCATCGAGACCTGTCCGGGGTCTGACCCGTCGGCCGCGCCAATGCTGATAACCGGGAATGCCGGAAAGGAAGATGTCTGGCTGAAGGCCGGGGATGCGTGAAGGAGAACTGCCACCGAAATAAGGAAAACAAACCCCGAAAAAAGCATTTTTCTCATAGCGATCCCTCTTTGTGTTCAAATACGTTTATTAGCCTGTTACTTATAATATAACTAATAAACGTATTTGTACATACCGGGATCAGCGGAAACCTAGAACAATATAGACAAAACATTCCCCCGACCCACTCATCAGGGGAATGGTGAAGTACTTGACACCCTCTCCTTCGGAGGGCACGGATTTCAGATTTTCCCCGGAAAAAAGCTGCGGGGGGGTTATGTCGAGGCGACCGGATCCGGCCCTTGCGACCTCTTTAAGTGCAGCCCCACAGAGCATGTTGGTGAGTTCGCCCAGAGCACTCATGGACATGGGGTCCGATGTGTCAGGCTCCGAAATGGCCCCTCCCGACATGGTCCTGACAATTTCAATGAAGGCTCCCCCATCTGAGAGGATGATCACATTCCCGCTCAGCTTCTCTCCCACCACCCCGATAAGGGCCGCGGCACAGCTGGACGAGGCACGGACACCCGGGCCGGCATTTCCTTTATCTATGCTGAAATGAAGCCCCAGGGCTTTCGCAACGTCGAGAAAACCGATACTGAAAGATTGAACCAGGGTTGTAAGCATATTCAGGGTTGACAATAAATTCACTCTCCATTGTTTAGGGGGCTGTTTTCTGTTATTACTTACTTGTGTAACTCGACTTGACATCCAATTATTTAATAAAAATTTCAGCCAGATAGTTTATACTGATTACGGATGAAAATTATCCTTAATTTTCAGGTACGTCGGAGGAGCGATTTTTTGTCTCATATAGCTGTCAACGTTAAAACCGGAGATCTCCAGCCTGGACAGGTTCTCGCCGAGGATGTAAGGGATTTTCTCGGCAGACCCCTCCTTTTCAAGGGAGTAGTCCTCAACTACAGGCTGATCCAGGCCCTGAAATTCAGGGAAAATATCGAATACGTCAAGATACTGGTTTCCTGCGAGGAGGCCCCGCAGGGGGTCCTGAAGCCTGACGGGATAGGCAACAATATTCCCGCGGGCATTCACCAGAGAGTGGGCCGCTTTTTTCAGAAAGCCCGGGAGATACATGAACTTCAGCCCGAAACGGTGGAAGAACTGAGCCAGGACATCAAACCCATAATCAACGAAATCTTCGATAACAAACCCGCCATCATGGACAGCCTGCAGCTCATTTCCGACCACGACAATCATACCCACCACCATTCCTGGATGGTCATGATACTCTCCCTGTCCATGTTGAGGATGACGGAGATGCAGAACGTACTGAAACCCGACAGGCAGGACAAGATCAACGCGGCCCTCGGAGCACTCCTCCACGACGTGGGCAAAACACGGATACCCCTGAAGATCCTTAACAAGCCGGGAAAGCTCTCCCCGGAGGAGTGGGATGTAATGAAGAAACACCCCGCCTTCGGTTATTCGATCGTCAAGGGAACTCCAAATCTTTTGCCCATTTCAAAGGCTATCGTCGGTCACCATCATCTTCTCCTCGACGGCAGCGGCTACAGCGCCGAAGGGCTACCCCCTCTGGACAGGATACCCCCACTTGTCCGCATAGTCACAGTGGCTGACATCTACGAGGCCATCGTATCCGACAGGCCGTACCATTTCGCGGCCCTTCCCTACCATGCCATGCAGATCATATCCCAGGGGGCAGGAACAAGGTTCGACAGCCGCTTCATTGATGCCCTCGACCAGATGGTGGCCCCTTTCCCCACAGGAAGCTTCCTGCTGTTCACCCAGGGAACCATGGCACAGGTAGTACGGGTCGAAGCAACCGAAAAGGACAACCCGATAATCAGGATCATCGGTTCCCTTTCAAAAGGGACCCACAGCCTGGTCGGGAGGATTTGCCACCTCTACGACAACCTGCCAGGGATGCCCGGTGAGAGAGACCTTGTGCTCGGTGCCTATTCGCCCCAAAGCCTGGCCGAAAAGATCATCGAAGCAATTAAGGTCGGGAACAGGATCGAAAACATAGTCGGCCAGCCCTCTGACATTCATCTCTCCTACCTGCCTGAGTGGGAGGAGGTTCTTGCTGAATCACTGGAGATACTTCTTCAGAAAACAAGGACCTGATAACCCGGGTCCGTAACAGGAATCAGGATCTCAACGCTTTTTCAACAGCATCGAGAACCCTGTCTGGCTGGAAGGGTTTCACAACGAAATCTCTGGCCCCCGCCTTTATTGCCTGTATCACGCTTTCCTGCTGACCCATGGCGCTTACCATAACAACCTTGATGGAGGGATCCAGTTTCTTCAGGGCCAGAAGGGTATTCATACCGTCAAGTTCGGGCATCGTGATGTCAAGGGTTACGAGATCGGGTTTCGCTTCAGGAAAAATCTGCAGACATTTTTTCCCATCTTCCGCTTCTGCGACGACCTCGTGTGAGCCCTTGGTCAGGATATCCTTCAGCATCATCCGCATGAAAGCGGCGTCATCAACAATCATTATTTTCGCCACAAAAATTACCTCCCGATCCTTTCGTTGACCGCTACAGATTCTATACCATATCAACGGGCAGAAAAAGTTTTTTCCTGCCTCCTGGCTATCCTTACAGATGTTTCCCGGACCTTCGGGGCATCGCCGCTTACAAAAGCTTCCAGCATTTCGATGACGGTTTCCTCTTCCATCCGAAGCCTGCCCATCACCTCGCCATATTTCCTGATAAGATCCGGCTCATCCCGACCCGGACGGGGAAGACCGCTTCTGAGTTCAGAATAGTATTTCTCGATCCTCTCCCTCAGCAAACGGCTCCTTGAGGGTTCCCTGGTGCAAGCGGCCATCTCTCCCGCCGTCGGCAGAAGAACCCCTGTCTTCCTGTACGCCATCATAAAGCCTCCTTCCCCCCAAGGATATCGGGCACTATTCTGTTGGAGCCTTCTGGCTCGTTTTTCAGCAACGAGGAAAGCAATCTTTTCATTGGCCCCTGGCATGGCCTTCTCTCCACATCCCGGCGTCCGGGCCATCCAGCAAGAAGCCGGCCCGCCATTTCCCCTAACCGATGCGAAGGAACACTCTGCGGGAACAACCTGATGAAGGGGCATTTGGCCTTGACGGACCTGCCTATCCGGAGGTCATGAGGTATGTATCCAAGGAAGGACAACTCCAACCCGAGAAATCTCCTGCTGACATCCTGCAGCCTGCCAGACGCGAGCATTGCCTCCTTTGCCGAGAATGCCATATTAACCACCAGGGAGAGATCTTTCCCTGAAAGCCCGCGGGGGCCAGAGCGGTGCAGGAGATTCTTGATCATCCCGTAGGCATCCCTGAGCGCTGTGGGTTCGGGGGTCGTCAAGAGAACTATTACATCGGAGGCAAGGGCACATTCGAGAACATGGCTGCTGATTCCAGCCCCGGCATCAATAACGAGGATATCGGCCATATCATCAAGAGAGAGTATTTCGGGCAGGACCTTTCCCCAATCTTCGTCCGTCATGGCGGATAACTCCGTCATTCCGGAACCGCCCGGTACTAACCAGACTTTTTCTGCCACGGGTATGACAATATCACGGACCGAGAGTTCGCCCCTGATGACGTGACCAAGGTCAAGCCTGGTCTCAAGACCCAGCAGAACATCGGTGTTCGCCAGCCCGAGATCTGCGTCGATTATTGCCGTCCTGACACCATAACTGTCTCCAAGTGACAGGGCCAGGTTGAGCGCAAAATTACTTTTGCCTACACCACCTTTCCCGCTTACGACGGCTATGGTCATTCCGTTCCTGCTGTTTCCAGCCGCCGTCGAAGTCAGGTCGATGGTCCGCTTCAGTTCACGGGCCTGGAAAGACTCGAAGAAGGGACGGTCTATCTCTCTTTCCAGAAGGTCCGGAGCGGGAACAACCTTTGCCACACTCATGCGGGAACCCCTGTTTTGAAGAGGAAGGAGGCGATCATGCTTCCTTTTGCCAGATGAAGATCTCTGGGAACATTCTGCCCCGTCGTCAGAAAGGACAAGGGGAGACCGTATTTCATGGGAAGCCAGATCGAGGCTCCCATACAGACCGTTTCATCCAGCTTTGTGAGAATGATACTGGACAGGGGGAAAATTCCACGGGCAGTGTCCATTGCCGCCTTCACATCTCTTGCACGGGAGGGACCCGATATGGTCATGTGGACGGCATCGGGCTCGAAATACCGGCATACCTCGCTGATCGCGGACAGTCTTTCTTCATCCCTGAACCCGCATCCGGCCGTATCCATCAGTATGATGGTTTCAGGGGAATATTTTTTCAGCAGGCCTGGTATTTCGGATCCCTGGTTCACCACTTCTACGGGTATTCCGAGAACCCTGGCAAATGTTCTGATCTGGTCCACGGCTGATACACGAAAATTGTCCGATGTGAAGAGAGCCACATCCATACCATCCATAACCGCCATGGCTGCGATCTTGGCTATGGTGGTAGTCTTCCCCGCCCCTGTGGGGCCGACAACCATAACCCTTCTGCCCCCGAGAGCAGAGACAAGAGAATCACCTTCAGGACAGGCACAGAAGGAATCGGCCTTTTTTTCAAGCCAGGAAGGAAAAGATCCTTCCTGCTCCGCAAGGCGGCCATATTCTTCCCGAAGTTTTTCGACGCAATCCCGCGGGATCTCGTGCTCGATCAGCTCGGCCAGTTCCAGAAAGGTTTCTTTCGGGTTTTCCGCTTTTTTTTCTTCCAGCACCGTTATGCTTGGCGCCATCGCACTTACTGTCTCATTGTCTCCGTTTTTTCTGTGAACAAGAAGGGCCTGGAAGACCTCCATCCTCTTTTTTTCAAGATCCGGATCTGGTCTGGGCGGAAGTTTCTTCTCCTCCTCAAGGATCCCGGCCCTGACAACAATCCTCGTCTTGCGCAAAAAGGGTATTATCGAAGCAGTTCTGAGGTTCTGCATCGAAAGAATAACTCCGTCTGATCCAAGCCTGGACTTGACCTTGCAAAAGGCCTCGTTCTCGCTTTTTGCCTCGAATTCGATCTCTCTTACGAGTCTCAATTATCCCGCCTCCTGGCCCAAAGATCAAACTGCTGCAGCATTACTTTGACAACACCCTGCCGGAAGGCTTACGGTAAAGAAAAGGACCCGCCTGTTCGAACCCTATCCGGCTGTATTCGAATATCTGCTCCGTCGTTCCCACCATCAGGAACCCTCCATCGGCAAGACTTTTATAAAACTTTTCGTAAAGCATGATCTTGGTCTCGGCAGAAAAATAGATCACCACGTTCCTGCAGAATATCAGGTGCTGACCCGACGGGAGCTCCTGCTCCAGCAGGTTGGCCTTTTTGAATGTAACCATCTCTTTCAGTTCTGGACGTACCCTGAAGAATCCGTCACCTTCGCTTGTGAAACTGGCCTCCCTGAGGTCATCGGGTACAGCGGCGATCTGTTTTTCCCTGTATCTGCCTTCTTCGGCCCTGCGCAGGGCACCCTCATCCAGGTCAAGGGCAATTATCCTGCAGGGTATCCTTTCGATCCGGGCCACCATGGCCAGGGAATAGGGCTCCTCTCCCGTTGAGCACCCCGCACTGAGGAAATCCAGGCTACCGCGATACATTCTGCGAAGTTCGGGAAGGACATCCTCCCTGAGGGAATCCCAACGGGCGGGATTTCTGAAAAATTCGGTAACATTTATTGTTATGTAGTTTAGAAAATTCCCCAACTTGACATCATCGCTGCTTATAGCCCTGAAGAATTCCCCGTAGTCGGTGTGACCCCAGTTGTTCATGAGTGTGTGGACTCTCCTGTGGATCTGGTACTTGTAAATATCAAGATCGATTCCGGTAAGACGTGCCAGATCTTTCTTGAATCTCTCGTAACCTGGTCCTGCAGGGTATATTCTCTCCGCCATAGGTCAGCCTCTTCCCTCGATACGGGCTTTATTAAAAACAGAGGCTTACGCCCCTCCCTTCTTTGATGCGGGTTTCGTCATCTCCACGACCCGGACCCCAAAGTTTTCGTCAATTACCACAACTTCTCCGCGGAAGATCAGTTTGCCATTGGCCAGCACATCAACAGGCTCCCCGACTATCCTGTCGAGTTCAATTATGGCTCCGGGCTCGAGGCTGACTATCTCTCCAATGGTTTTACGGGAGTTACCAAGAACGACGGTGACACGAACAGGGATATCAAGAAGGATCCCCATCCTGCTGTCGGGGCCGGGTCCCCCGGACGTAATTCTGCCTTCCTGTTCCATCGGGGGGAATTCCGTTGGTCTGGCCTCTCCTTGCACCTCTTCTCCTTTTTCCCCGTAAGGAGTCTCTTGCGAGGAGCCTATTACACTGGCTATAAGGTCATCTATTTCTGACTGTCTTGAGTTGTCCTTTCCGGAGCCTTCCTTTTCGATCTTCTCAAAGTCCGGTATCTCGGGGATCTCTTTTCTGGTCGAGTCAAGCCACTCAAGCCCCTTGGCCAGAGCTTCGGCTTCCTCGGCATTTATTCCCGTTGAGCCGGCAAAGCTATTTCCCTTGCCATTCTCCGCAGGCTCTTCGACCTGTTCCGATATACCCTCCGGCTTTTTTTCAGCCCCTTCTCCAGAGGTCGTCTCTTCCTGTTTTTCTTTCTCTTCGTCCATGTCTTCAGGGGAAAGGGTCTCCCTTCACCTCTCTTTCGGGGTTCATGTCCGTCACTTGCCGAAGGTCTCTATCATCTTTCGTCCCGCTTCGGAACCGGCTTCGAACGATTTTGAAACCGCCTCGTAGGCCCTGCTGGCTGCCAGCATCCGGACCATCTCCTCGACGACGTTAACATTGGAACCTTCTACGGAACCAGGAACAAGGCTAACCAGGTCGGGGTCAATTCTGACAGGGGCTCCCGACGCAACGGTCCCGGCAAGAAGACTCGAGCCGACCTGCCGCAATCTGGACGGAGCCTCGAAGGAAAATAAAGGCACCCGGCCCACTTCCTCTCCATCGGAAATGACAACCCCTTTTTCATTGATCGATACAACGGCAGCATCCCCGACCGGGATGGGGCCTCCATCTCCCATCAGGACGAGCCCTGCATGGGTAACTATCTGCCCTTCATTATCAAGTGTGAAAAGACCGGACCTGGTGAACCACGTGTTGGTGCCGTCGCTGACCTGAAAAAAACCTTCGCCCGTTATCGAGCACTCAAGAAGGTTCCCTGTCTCCCTTATTTCCCCGGGCGACATGACGGGGGAACTTTCCGATACAACAACGCTCAGGGGGATGTTGCCTATACCCTCCCTGTGTCCCCTGGAGGACCCGTCGTTTTCCTGCCTTGCCACACCGGCATCGGGAAAAGCCTTGAAGGAGACTATGCTTTTGCGGAAACCCGAGGTTCCCGCATTGGCAAGATTATTGGCGGCCACGTCAACAGCGTGCTGCTGCACAAGCATGGCGGCGGCGCTGTTATAGACCCCTCTGAACATACCCCTTCGCCCCCTGTCTCCAATTTATCCCCTCAAAAGTTCTGTTGCGGCATCCCACATGGCTCTGGCCGATTCAACTACTTCCAGATTGGCCTCATAGGCCCTGCTCGCAGCCACCATGTCGGCCATTTCTCTTACCACCGAAACATTTGGATAAGCAACACAACCATCCTCATCTGCGTCGGGATGACCGGGTTCATGCACAACACGGGGGGGGGAATCATCCTGTGCTATCTCCATTACCGAGACTCCACCACTTCCCCCCGAAGCATCTTTCATTATCTCCGAGAATACGGGTATTTTCCTTCTGTAGGGTCCACCCTCTCCAGTACGGGTAGTGTTGACATTGGCCAGGTTCTCGGCAATGGTGTCCAGGAGGACCCTGTGCGCGGTGAGAGCACTTCCTGCAGTATCTATAGCCCTGAATACTTTCATCGCTATCTGCCTCCCATCGAGGTCTTTATCATTTCGGCCCTTTTTGCCATGAGTTTCATTACCGAGTTATAGGCCATCCTTGTCCTGGCCAGTTTTGCCATCTCTATCTCCGGATCTACGCTATTGCCGTCAATCCGGCAGGACTCATTCTCTGCCCGGGTTTCAAGTACGATTCCCTCCAGGTCGGGCTTATGATCAGGGTCGATGTGTCTTTTTTCCGTCGCAGAGACCCTTGCCGGAGAAAGAGAAGTTTTCCCATCCATAGCCTCCCTGAGCCTGTCCTCAAAAAAGACCTCTTTCCTGGAATAACCGGGGGTGTTTATATTCGCGAGATTATCCGCCACAGCCCTGAAACGTTTCGCAAGTCCCGAGGCTCCCGCTTTCTGTATTACCCAGAGATCGTCCCTGAACATCTTGTCCACCTTCCTGTCTGGTTCTTCCTGTTTATGTTATCGGCCTTCAGAAGCCTCTGCTGCACCGGGAAGCACCAATTCGGGGGGGAGACCCTCTTCCTGCTGCCTTGCATATCTGAGGAGCCTTGCCGCGGCCTCGGGGGGCATCTTCGAGAGGATGTCGCTCCTCTGCTCGGGACCGAGAAAACCAAACAGCTCGACCGCCTCCCTTATCGAAAGTAGCTCCACTATCTTTGCCGCTCTCGAGGGAGGCATTTCCTCGAAGCTTTCAACAAACATCCCGTAAAAACGGGGCTCTTCCTCATCCGTGTTGACCATGGCTTCATCTTCGGACCGGAGAACCCGCAATTTCTCCTCACTATCCTTTTTTACAAGGGCCAGTTCCTTCTCTCTTTTTTCGAGAGATCTCTTCTCCCTTTCGAGATCGAGGAGCATTTTCACGATCTGCTGTTCCTTCTGCTCGATCTCTATGGCACGTCTGTCTGATCCTCTCATAGCCGGCGTGAGCCCCTGCAGAAATCGTGCGACCGGAGCTCCGACAAAGGGTATGTCAAAGACCATGGGTGCAAGCGAATCGGAAAGATGGTATAGCCCGCCCCCGAAAAGAAGGCCCGCGACAATACCAGAAAGAAGAGCCCCGAAAAGGAGAACGCCCCCCAGAATCCGGAAAACCCTTTTTCCTCTGGAACCCTTCTCTTCCAGATTGGCTTCTTTTCCGTCCATTATCCCTGCCTCCGGTATAGGATCAGAACAGTTCCGTCTTTATGATCCTGCCTAAATACCTGTTGTCAGTGCTCCTGAAGACCGCCAGGTCCGTATCGAGACTGTCGTTCTCCTCGTAACAGCTATACCAGTCAACACTGAGCAGCCCCCCGTCCAGCATCAGTTCCCTGGCTTTTTCGAAAGAGCGGCATACAAAAAGATCCCAGTCCACCAGGGATTGGCCATTTTCTATGAAGGAACCCAGTCCCGATGCAGGCGGCACGCTTCGGAACTGGTCTCGAAATCTTCTGACGGGCATCTCCATCCAGGGTCGGCTGTTCTCAACAATTTCGAAAATCTGAAGAACGTAACATCCATTGTCGGGCAAAGAGACATCACCCCCGAAGGATTCTTTCAGGAAAGGGTCGATTTTTTCTAAAGGACCTTCCAGAGTTCCATCCCAAGTTCTTTACTGAAGGCAACTTCAACACGAAAAGGGGTCCATACCGAGAGGAGCCTGTTGTTCAAAGACAATAGTGCATCCAGCGTAGGTTGGCGGGGATCCGCTTCGGAAAAGGCCGCGACCATTTCCTCCATCTTGCCCCCGAATTCCTGTTTGAGACCGCAAAGGACATTGCCCTCCGCAAAAACAAGGGCCATTTCCGCAAGATCAGAAACCGAGCCATCCAGACGGCCTCCAGGGAAAAGTTCTTCTATTCCCCTCAACCTGGCTTCTGTCCTCGCCAATCCACCGTCAGGAAAGAGGTCGTAGGCCATGGCATCGGCAAACCAGATCCTGGAAAGGCAGAGAGCAGGCCAGACCGTCTCCAGAAAAACATTTTCGGGAAGAAGGTCTCCGCTTTCCACCAGAAGGGATGAAAAAAGGGGGTGAACCCTCTCTGCCAGGCTTGCATGACAAAGAAATACGAGATAGTCCATCCCATTTTTGGAAGTTTCGGGGGACAGGGAAAGGCAGTGTCTTTTTTTTACCGGATCACTTGAGATACCTGGTATCTCATCTCCGGTTTCGATTTCTTCCAGTTCCCATTCCAGGGACGCAATGACTTTTTCTATGCATTTTTCCATCAATCTGGTACACCTTCTTTCTTCTGTTCACATGACAGGGAGCGACACCCCCTCATATGAGTTTCGGCATGAAAGACCTTGAAGGAAAGGGGTCGAAAGGTGGATCTTCGGGTTTTTTAGAAAACGTCCGGCAATCATACTTGAGATTGGGCAGTTCCCGGGGAACCCCTCCGGGAAAACGCTACCATAACCGGGAGGAATATATTTTGGACATCCTTGCCGTCGGAAGTCTCATCGCCACCTTTGGCCTCGTGATCGGCGCAATAATCATTACCGGTTCCCCGGGTGCTTTCATCAGTCTGCCCTCGATGCTGATCACAATCGGGGGGTCCTTCGGGGCCGTTGCCCTTTCTGCTTCCAGCGAGGAACTGAGAAATATTCCCTATTCTCTGAAAAAAGCCTTCATGAAGCAGAAAATTCACAACCTGCCCCAGGCCCGGGAGGTGATGGTTGACCTTTCCAGAAAAGCAAGGTCCGAAGGCCTTCTTGCCCTGGAAGAAATGGTCAGGGACGTAAAGGATGATTTCATAAGAAAATCGACGCAACTGGTCATCGACGGCACAGCTCCCGAAGTGGTCCAGTCGATCCTTGATACCGAGATCGACCTGCTGGAGAGGCGAGAAAACTCCTCCAGGAGGGTCTTTGATCTTCTCGGGGAATTGGCCCCGGCTTTTGGAATGCTGGGAACACTTATAGGCCTTATTCAGATGCTAAGGAACCTGGATACACCAGAGGCTCTCGGTCCGGGAATGGCACTGGCTCTTCTGACCACTCTCTATGGCTCGATGATCGCCAACGCATTTGCCATACCGGTCTCCAAAAAGATCGCTGTCCAGACATCCAGCAAGATCGCATACATGGAAATAGTCGTGGAAGGTGTTCTTTCGATTCAGGCAGGAGAGAACCCACGCCTCGTCGAGGAAAAACTGGGAGTTTTTCTTCCTCCAGAGGAGAGAGTCAGGTCAAGAGGAAAAAGGGGCACAAAGGACAAAAAAGAGAAGCTGCCCAGGGGGGTCAGGACCGGAGAGGGTCAGCCGTCCAGGGGCTGAGTCGCAGGAACTTCTGTCGGTTCTTTCTCTTTTTCCCTGGATGAAACAAAAACTCTCCACAAAGGGAATCGATCTTCGAAAAGCATTGGTCCAGACCTTCCCAACAGGTAAAGGCCTCCTCCGTCCTCGACATCTCCTATCATGAGGATCCTTCCGTCGACCTGAAGACGAAGTTCCCATTTTTCGGGTCCAGGGAGAAAACCCGTATTGTCAGCAGAGATGACTGTCCTTCCCCCGGTGATCTCTGCCAGACGGACAAGCGACAGGGGCGGGATCCTGTCCCCCAGGACCAGGTTGATCGTTAGTCCCCTTGAGACAGCAAAAAACCCCATTCTAGTAATGGATTCTTCATCAAGAGGGGCATCGGCGGCATCAAGGATGTAGGCCCCGGAGGCACCCGAAATGCTCCCGGAACTCCAGAGATCCCAGTTTTTCCCATCAAGGGGGCGAAGTCTTCCGTTTCCCGCACCCCCGGGGAGAGGGTTAATGACAGCATCAAGGAACTTGCCCCCAAGGACTCCCTGGAAAAGGATCTCCTGTTCCCTGCGGAATCCAAGGGGCCTGATCATGGTAGCAATTACAGCGAAAGAGCTCTCTTCCAGTCCGTTCTGATCGCTACCGGGCTCACTCGCAACCATAATTCCCCGCGGAGATATCGCCGAAACAGCTGAAGACCTGAAAAGACGCGTGTCGGTAACCAGTATTTCTCCTCCATCCCTGAAGAGGAACCACGCCTCCGGGAAAGTCTCCCCCACAAGTTCAGCCTCTTTCCCGTATATAGATATTCCGAAAAGTTCACCTTCCTCGGTCAGGGCAACCAGCTTTTCGGAACTTATCCATTCGATGGACCTGACAGGCCCTGGTATTTCAAAGGAGTACAATTCTTTCATTTTTTGAATATCGATCACACGGACTTTCTTTCCCATGCGATCTGCCACAGCCAGAAGGGGTCCAAGAGAGGAGACCGAAACAGGCTCAAAGACAGCCTCGCCGGGGGCCCACTTCCCGATGACCTCTCCCGTAGATGGTTCGGTAAAAAGGATCTCGCCGGAGATCCGGTCAGCCATGGCAAGGAGAGATGAGTTGACAGCACAGGCGTCTGATATCGCAACGGCTGTTCCGATGCTCTCTGAAACTCCAAGAAGTCCGCTTTTCGCGAGCATTTTCTGCACCACTGTACCGTCATTGAAAACAAGAAAGATCCTTTCCCTGTCAATGGGTATTGCCCTGACCAGGTTCCCTTCAACAATGTCATCAAAATATTTAACCCAACCCCTTGCCTGGGTCCTCTGAAAGATCTGCAGACCTCCGCTGCCCGTGTCGCAGAAGGTAAGGATGTCACCCGTAATGGCGGGCCTCCCGGGGAGGGATAAGGCCGGTTTCGAAATCAGGGGTATTCGAAGCCTTTCCCAAAGGCCGGAGGGTACGTCGACAAAGAGAGAGGAACTCACCCCAAATTCGAGACCTTCCTCTACAAGTTTTTTTCTGTCATTAACCTGTCTGAGGAAACCACTCGCGAAGGGGTCGTCTTTTCTGACCTCCAGGTAAAGTTCGATGTTGTCCCTGGCCCCCGGAAGATCACCTGTCAGATACAGGCAGTAACCCTTGAGAAGGTAGTATTCGACCAGGTAAGGGTCCCACCTGAGACTCTGCTCGAGGGTGTCCATTGCCACTTTCACACGACCCCCCAGAGCCTCCCTGTAGGCAGAGGCAAGGATCTCCTCGCTGAAACGCCTGTCGGGTGCTTTCTCCAGCACCAGCGATTCGGCGAAGGCTCCTGAAAGAGAGACAGCAGAAGAAAAGAGAACAAGGACGACAACCCTGGCGATCCTCTTTTTTTTCATCTCCGGACTCCGGAATTGTTCATATGCCCCCAGCCTACTGGTCCAGGGCGGAAGGATCTATTATCAGAGCTACACTGCCATCACCAAGTATCGTACCTCCGGAAAACCACTTCAGTCTCGGCAATCCCGTATCTCCGAAACTTTTAATAACTATCTCCTGCTGCCCGATGAATTCATCGACGACAAAACCCGTTTTTCTGAAACCGGTACGGATCACCACTACCTCGTGGTCACCATCTCTATGTTTTTCCGAGAGGCCATAGAAAGCTCTGGAGTCAACCAGGGGGAGCACTGTTCCCCTGACCTGTGCCGCAAGGCTTCCGTTCACATTTTTGACCTCGTTAACCGGGATCCTGATCGTCTCCTCAACACTTTCCAGGGGTATTGCGTAGGATCTTCCGTCTATCCGCACCAGGAGTGCCAGCACAATGGCCAGAGTTATCGGAAGTTTGATCCTGACTCCTGTTCCCTCTCCCGGAACCGAATGGACAGTGATCCTTCCACCAAGAGCCTCAACCCTGTTCCTGACGGCATCCATTCCGACACCTCTCCCCGAGAGATCCGTTACGGAATCCGAAGTACTGAAACCCGGAGTGAAAAGGATCTGACTGAGATCCCTTTCTGAAATGTTCTCCGCCTGCTCCTCCGTCAAAAGCCCTTTTTCAAGGGCCTTTCTTCTTACCGCTTCCCTGTCTATGCCTCTGCCATCATCATCGACAGCAATAACGACACTGCTTCCGTCCTGGAAGGCGCTAACCCGCAACAGGCCGGTCTCGTTCTTACCCCGGGAGACCCGTTCAGCCGGGGTTTCTACCCCGTGATCCAGGCTGTTTCTTATGAGATGGACCATCGGCTCACCTATCTCGTCAATCACCGACCTGTCCAGTTCCGTTTCCTGACCGACTATCTGCAGTTCTACCTTTTTGCCAAGTTCCCGGGATATATCACGGACTATCCTCGGAAAACGATCAAAAATAAACCTCACCGGGAGCATTCTCAGTTTTGTGACCAGTTCCTGTATCTCCATCGAGATCCTTCCCAGCTGGAGAATGGGTCCCTCGAAGACCTTTATTCCCTGTTCCCTTGCAAGCATCTCTATCCTGGAGCGACCAATCACGAGTTCTCCCACAAGGTTCATCAGTTTATCCAGGCGGTGAACATCGACCCTGACTGTCTGCCCCGCGGTTACGTGATCGTTTGCGTGTCCGTGCCTTGTCCCGGCTCCCCCACTGTCCGTTTTGGGCAAGGCCGCTTCACTCTCCCGGTCTTTCACCGTCGCGGTCTTTTCTGCCGCTATCTCCACGTTACATGAGAGCACCTCACCGACGTTCATTACGGCCATCCTGATCTCGTCGGGGTCTCTCTCTGTCTCCATCACAAAGTAGAACACGTCACCCTGGAAAGCCCCTTCGAGAAGTTCCTTTTCGTGGGGGACGCTCTGTATTACCCTTCCCAGAGGGCCAACTTCCTCAAAGACCATAAATGCCCTTGCGCCCTTTAGCATGCAGTCTGGCTGAAGTTTTACCTCGACCATGCGGAGCCCCGCACCATTATCCCCGGCAGGAACTGAAACCTCATGAGAGGTTTTTCTGTCTTCTTCCCGTGGCAACATGACCATCAGACCCGAAAGTTTTTCCACGATACCTTCGGTTCCGACCCCACTGTCGTCATTTTTCTCCCTGATCTCCCCCAGAAGCATGTTAAGGGTATCCAGACACTCAAAAAGGGTAGAGGTCCCTTCACCGGAATTGATGTCAAGCACACCCTTTCTGGCGCCTTCCAGAACATCCTCCATCTTGTGCGTCAGGTGGGCCATGTTCTGGAAACCCATCGTCGCCGACATCCCCTTCAGGGTATGAGCGACCCTGAACACCTCGTCCACAACTGCCGAGTCTCCCTGCTCTATGGTCAGAAGGCATTCGTTCAGCCTCTGTATATTTTCTTCCGCTTCGTCAAGAAATGGTTCCAGATACTTGTCCCTGGTCTCTATCAACCTTGACCCCCCCCACTGCCCGGCAGGTCGCCGGGAGATCCTACTGGTCCCTTTTCCCCCTACGTATATCCATGAACATACCACCCGTACTGTCTTTCTTTTCGATCTTTTCCTGTTCTTTCTTCCGTAGTTCCATTTCAAATTCTCTGGCCAGTGCCTTCCTGTCCTCTCCTCCTGAAAGATGCAGGCCATCTCTCTCGAAAAGACCCTCCTCGGCCAGAATGTGTATCATAACCGGCTCCACATCAAGTTTCTCCGCCAGGGAAATGTTGTCGTACTCCTGGCCTGGTTCGGCATCGCGCAGTACCTCCCTTGCCCTGTGGTAAACCTCGTCAAGATTCTTCTTGCACGAGTCACAGGCATCGGGGCCCCTAAAATGGGTATACAACTTTCCGCAAATTCGACAGTTCCTCAAGTTCTGAAAACTCACGTCCAGGCCTCCCGGAAAAAAATTTCACCTGCTAACAATTATAGGAGAAGTCGCCCGAGAAAACTTTCCGACAGGCCAGTAGCCCCTATCAAATACCTTCTCCGGCTACTATCACAATGTCAGCCCTTCTGTTCATCTGGCGATGACGGTCGCTGTCATTTGGCATAATGGGTTTCGTGGAACCGAAACCCACCGCCCGTATGCGCCGGGAAGAGATCCCTGTCCTGCCTTCAAAAAAGGCGGCTATCCGTGCAGCCCTGAGGGAGGAAAGGGCCCAGTTGTCGCTTACAGCACCTCCACGGTTGAGAGGTACACTGTCAGTATGCCCCTCTATCGACAGTTCGTTGTCGATCTCTTCCAGAATCATCCCCAGGATCAAAAGGATGCTTTCACCTCCCCTGGAAAGTTCATACTGACCCGTGGCAAACAAAAGACCCTCGGCTATGGAAACCACAACACCTCTCTGGTCAACTGTCACCGTAACCTCTTTTTCCAGCCCTTCGTCACGGATTATGGCCTGTATCTTCTGAGCGACCTTCAATATGTCGGGAGTCTGCTTCCTGGACTGGCCTGAGTCCGTCATGGTCCTTCCGGAGAAAACAGCCTTGTCCTCCTCAAAGGTCCTGCCCCCGTCGATGACCCCGATCGCGCCCCGGAAGGAGAAGATCATCTTCTGGAACTTGATGACATCAAGTGTCGAAAAGGAGTACAGAAGCACAAAAAAGGTCAGTATAAGGGTGACCATGTCCCCATAGGTGGTAAGCCAGTTCCCGCTTTTTTCCTGTTCTGCAGGGCGTTTTTTTCTTCTCTTGCCTTCAGCCATCTGGAAAGATCCTTCCCTGGGCACTGTCCAACATTTTTAGGCTCCTGACCCATCCACCACGCCGATGGTCTTGAGTTTTACGTCCCCTCCTATTTCGTTGTAACCAAGCACGGCAACGTTGGGGAATGCCTTTTCCGTAATTTTGCGAACGTAAAGCCTGACATCGGGATGGCAAAGAATGATCTGCGGAAGTCCTGCCCTCAGCATTGCCTCCGTCGATGTTCCTGCTGCTTTTATGAAAAGCTGCATTTCCGCCGTGTCCATTTTCAATCTCCAGCCTTCGACCAGATTGCCCTGGACAGATTCCTTGATCTTTTTCTCCCATTCCGGCGAAAGGGTCACAACGGTGAGTTCCCCCGTTTCTTCAGAAACGTAAGTTGAAGATATGACCCTTTTCAGACCCTCTCTGGCCCTTTCCGACAGGAAGTCGAAGGACTGGACAGACCGCCCGTAATCAGCCAGAGTTTCGAAAATTCCGGCCAGATCCCTGATGGGTACCTTCTCTCTGACCAGGTTCTGCAAGACCTTCTGCACATCCCCAAGGCTGAGATTCTGGAGCATTTCCTCGACTACAGCGGGGGCACCCTCCCTGACGATATCCACCATGTTCTGAACCGTCTGTCGGGTAAGAAGGTCAGCGGCGTTGGCCCTGACCACCTCCGAAAGATGGGTAGCGAGAACTGAGGGAGCATCCACAACGGTGTAACCCAGGTTTTCGGCTTTATTTCTGATCTCCGGAGCGATCCAGAAGGCATCAAGTCCGAAGGACGGTTCCCTGGTGGGGATCCCTACCAGTTCACCCTTTGTGTTTCCCGTGTCTATGGCCAGATACTGGTCCGGCACAAGTTCGGCCATCTTTTCCGGGACACCCCTCACCTTTATTACGTAAGCCGACGGTTTCAGCTGAAGGTTGTCCTTTATCCTCACCGGAGGTGTAACAACCCCCAGTTCCATGGCCATCTGTCTCCTCAGGGTCTGGATGCGGTCCAGGAGATCCCCGCCTTTTGAGGCTTCAACAAGGGGAATGAGGGCATAACCGACTTCAAGTTCGAGCGGGTCCACCGCCAGCAGTTTCATGGCACTGTCAAAACTGCCGGACGCGCCCCTGGCCGGGGCGTCCTGGGTTTGTGGCCCCTGTGGAGCCGCCTGCTTGTGAGCCTCTATCTGTTCCCCCTGTTCCTCCTTTTCGGACGGGCCTTCTTTCGAGACCCAATACCCCTGTAGCCCAAGGAACATTGAAAGAATTATGAAAGGGATCCTGGGAAAACCGGGAACGAGGGAAAGAAAAAACAGCAATCCCGAGCCAACTAACAAAGGCCTGCTGTAGGCAAGAAGAGATTTGCCTATGTCACGCCCAAGGTTGCTCTCCCCGGCTGACCGCGTCACCAGGATCCCCGTCGCCGTCGAGAGTATCAGCGCGGGTATCTGGGCGACAAGACCGTCACCTACGGTTAGCAGGCTGAACCGCTGGACCGCCTGGTTCAGACTGAGGCCCTGCTGAAAGGTGCCTATGGATATTCCGCCAATGATGTTTATCGTCGTAATAAGCAGGCCGGCTATGGCATCACCCTTGACAAATTTGGAGGCACCGTCCATGGCTCCGAAGAAATCGGCCTCCCGCTGGACGATCCTTCTCCTCACCCTTGCGGTCGGTTCGTCTATCAGGCCATTGCCCAGGTCGGCATCGATGGCCATCTGTTTTCCGGGCATGCCATCCAGCTGGAACCTGGCCTGGACTTCAGCAACCCTCTCGGCCCCCTTGGTTATGACGAGAAACTGGATAAGGACCAGGATCAGGAACACCACCCCACCCACAACGTAGTTCCCCCCCACTACGAAAGCACCGAAAGCCCCTATGAGTTTTCCTGCAAAACCATTGAGGAGTATCAGTCTTGTGGTGGAGACGTTCAGAGCCAGGCGGAAAAGAGTCGCTATAAGCAGTATGGAGGGGAAAGCCGCTATCTCCAGGGCGCTTTTTACGTAAAAAGTCATCAGCAGGACCACTACGGCAAAGGTTATGTTCAACGCCAGCAGTATGTCCAGAATTCCCGTCGGAAGAGGTATGACCATCATTGCGATGATCACTACGACAAGTATGGTGATCCCCATGTCGGAGTAATTCATCATTGCCTCTATGGGGCTTAACCGGGTGCTCTTTGAAGCAGAAAGGGCCATCCTCTGTTTCCCCCGTTCCTTTTTTCCCCGCAGTGATCAAAACCGGTTTTCAAGTCCCTATTCCAGGGATACCATCCGTATCTTTCCTTCGTCGTATATGAAGCGAACCCTCTCCAGGGCCTCCCTGATGATCAGGGTCTCTTTCCTTATGGCTATTACGGTCCCCGGATAACAGACGTTCCATACCTTGACATTGCCCTTTTTCTTGTTGGAGTCTATAACCCTTTCGATGTCCTCTATAAGGGGCGCTATTTTTCCCAGTTGCTCCCTGACTGTTCTGAGCAGTTCGTCAAGCCTCAGGGCCATAGCTCTGTGCTGTTCATCCAGCCCCTTTTCTTTCATTAGTCTGGCAAGGTATGAAAGATTCTTGACTATCATCTGTTTTTTTTCTTCCAGTTCACTTTGGCCCGAAAGAAGCTGGCTCCTTTTTTCGAGGAGTTCCGGAGATACCCCGACATGCACAACCGTTCTGGTTCCCATTTCGCTCCCCAGGAACATGCACTCCACTTCCGTCCCGGCTTTGAGCACTCCCCCTGTAATATGACCCTTTCCTTCGCCTGTATGCCTTATAGAGGAACCTGCCTCGACATCACAATGCATGATGGCCTGCCTGAAGACCAGGTCCACTCCCGCCCTGACAGAACACTGTTCCAGATGCCCGGCAAAGATGCTCTCGCCGCTCTGGATGAAAGCCCTGCCCATGCCCATGGCCCCGGAACGGATGTTGATATCACCTTCCGATATCACCCTGGCCCCTTCGACGGTTCCCCCGATCTCCATTTTTTTGCCTGCCGTTACCGAGAATCCGTCCCGGATGGAACCGTGAATGACAAGAATTCCCGCAAAGTCCAGGTCTCCTGTCGAATAATCCACATCGCCAGCAACCTCGAATACGGGTTCGACCCTGAACCGGAAACCGTCCCTGACAAGATGCCCATCCTCTTTGGATCTCAGAACCATGCCGTCTTCTGACAGTTCCGTGTTGGGCCCCTCAACGATCTTTACATCCCTGGGGCGTTTTGCCCTGAGGGTCTTGCCGGTAACATCGAAACCGTCCTCTCCCTCCTGCATGGGGATCTTGACCACTATCTCCTGGTCTCTCCAGACGTTATGGATGATCCCGAGATCTTTGTGGTCCACGTCGCCATCTTCGGCATCATGGCCCGCAGGGGCCTTTCTGTCCGTTTCTACAGAAACCTCCAGCCTGGCATCCACACCTTCCACAGGGGTCTTGCCGAAGACTACCTTTTTCCATCTACCCCTTTCATCTATCGCCTGCGAGAGAAGCCCGGGGTCGACGAGTTCCTGTTTTACCCCCTTAGAAACCAGCAACTGCAAAGATCTTTCTTCGAGACACTCTCTGGTCCCCACCGATCCGGGTGCAATTGTTATCTCTGCCGAAAGTTTGTCAGGGGAAAGCCTGACGTCGATCTTTTCCTCTTCGTACTCTGAAGGGCAGGGTATCCTTTTCCACTCTTCTTCGCTTTCGGAGACAACCTTTTCCAGCAGGGCAAGGGACATGCAGCGTCCCCTTTTTTCAAGTTCCCCCAGAATGACCTGCAGGCTGACCTCGCCGGAGAGCACCCTCAGGAAAAGATCTCCTTCCCGTTCCTCTATCTGGAATGCCTTCTCGTCTCCTGCCATCTCCCTCAAAAACCTCCGCATCCTCCAGAATACCCCGGGAAGGATCTATTCCCTCCTGAGTTTTTCCACAATGGCCGATACAGTCTTTACGTATCTGTTGACGATCGGGAAGGGGGGTATCCCCCCGTACTCTTCAACCCTGCCGGGACCCGAATGATAAGCTGCCAGGGCCAGTTTTTCGTCACCGTTGAAACGATCCAGCATCATTTGAAGATATCTGACCCCTCCGTCCATATTCTGTTCGGGATCAAAGGCATCCTCCACACCGAGCATGCGGGCTGTCGAAGGCATTAGCTGCATTAACCCCATAGCACCTGCCGATGAGACAACGTTGGCCTTGCCTCCTGACTCCATCTGGACCACAGCCCTTATAAGGTTCCTGTCTACACCATGCTCTCTGGATTTCCTCAGGATCATTGACTCCAGTATATCCGGCGCAACTCTGCCTGGTCCTCCTTCGGGACGGGCATAGCCGGGGATTTCCCTGCCACTCTTGACCGGACTGGGCCCTGGCCCCGGTTTTTCCTTCTTCTCCACTTTTTTCAGCACCTCGACAAACTCCGGAGGCCTTCGGGGCGGAACCGTATCTTCGAAACGAACACATATTTCCCTTATTCTTGCCTCTATTTTCCTGACTCCTGCAACGGGTATACCCGTGGGTGTTTTCAAAAAACCTCACCTCTCAGAATTATCGGACCGTTTCGTTATTTTGAAAATTTCATGCAAACAAGATCATCCAGTTCCTTCTGTTCACTATCAATTATTTCCCGTCGCCTCTCACACTTGTGAACCTCAAGGAGTGCTTCTGTAAGCCTGGTTTCCCGGTTTTTGCTGATCAGGTCTTCCTGGAGAATGTCCATTTCCCTGCGGGTCTTCTCCATGGCCTCCCCTATTATGCGTATCTCTTCCTCGATGGAGTCGATATCAGACCTCAGGCACCATAGCTCGTCGGGAGTGATTATTCCCCCCGAACTCCTCTCCCTGAAAAGGCTGATGTTTTTCTCAAGCCTGGTCTCCAGCACCTCAGTCTGCTTTTCCAGAAGTGCCTCCTTTTGCCTCTGATCACTGACCCTGACTTTGGCCTCTTCCTTGAGCCTGTCTTTAATATGCCTCAATTTCTCGAGACGGTTGATCTTTTTGCGGGTCGTCATTATTCATAATCCTCCGTCAAGGGCATTGATAAAAGCCTCTCCGTGGTCTCCTCGAACGAGGAATATCCATCTATTGTCTGCCTGATAAAAGCGTTTATGAGTTCCGATTTTTCAAGCGCAAAATCGAGTCTCGGGTTGTTCCCCTTTCTGTAGGCTCCAAGGCTGAGCAGTTCCTCCGCCTCTTTCGATACAGATATGATCTCCCGGATCCTTCCCGCTACATCCATCTGCTCATTGGGGACGACATCCCTCATTACCCTGCTTACGCTTTGAAGCATGTCTATGGCCGGGAAATGGTTTCTGACCGCCAGATCTCTAGAGAGAACGATATGGCCGTCAAGGATCCCCCTGACGGTGTCTGCTATCGGTTCGTTCATGTCGTCCCCCTCTACAAGCACGGTGTAGATGCCCGTTATGCTTCCCCTTTCACCGGCACCGGCCCTTTCGAGAAGTTTCGGGAGAAACTCGAAGATTGACGGGGTATAGCCCCTTGTTGCCGGGGGCTCCCCTATTGCGAGACCGACATCTCTCTGCGCGCGTGCCACCCGGGTTATTGAATCCATCATGAGGAGAACCCTCTTGTTCTGGTCCCGGAAATACTCCGAAATAGCCGTGGCCGTCATAGCCGCCCTGAGCCTCACCAGAGGGGGCTGATCGGAGGTGGCCACGACTACAACGGAACGCTTCATTCCCTCTTCCTTTAGATCCTTGCGCAGAAAATCCTGGACCTCCCTGCCTCTTTCCCCGACAAGGGCAATCACGTTGACGTCGGCCCCGGTGTTTCTGGCCATCATTCCCAGGAGAGTGCTCTTGCCCACGCCTGCCCCCGAAAAGATGCCTATTCTCTGTCCCTGACCAAGCGTCAGAAGGCCGTCTATGGCCCTAATTCCGACGGGAAGAGGCGATTCTATCATCTTCCTTTTCAGCGGGTGCGGAGGAGTCGAGTGGAGGGGGTAATAGTCCGTACCAATAACGGGGCCCTTTTCATCCAGGGGCTCTCCCATGCCATCGAGAACCCTTCCCAGAAGTTCCGGCCCGACCCTGACCCCGAGGGTTCTTCCGGTCGACAATACGTCACTTCCGGGGCCTATTTTCTGGACATCCCCAAGGGGCATCAGGAGGACCCTCTCACCCCTGAAACCCACGACTTCGCAAAGAAGGGGTTCAGTCTTCCGGTTCCTTATCCTGACCTCGCATATTTCTCCCATTTGCACATCGGGCCCGCGGGATTCGATGACGATCCCTATCACATCGGCAACTTTCCCGTTCACCGGGACGAGTTGCACCTCCGGGAGCCTTTTCCCCATCGCCTCAACCAGGAGTCCGAGCCTTGAGGATGCCACGGTCTCAGGCCTCCTCCATCAGGTGGTCGATCTCCCTGCCAACGGCCTCGATCTGGGATTTCCATGTGGCATCGTAGACCCCCATGTTGGTTTCGATAAGACAACTCCCCTTCTCTATGTACTCGTCGCCTACGAGTTCAAATGATCCTGCCGACCTTTTGATCTCGACGAACTCTTCTCCTCTCTCGACAAGTGCGTCCCTGTCTCCGGGATTTACCAGAACCCTGATCCTGGTCCTGTCATTCACTCTGGGCAAGAGTTCCATGAATACCCTCAGGGTAGTGTCACCGTCGAGTTTCACTTCCCTGCGGAGAAGCCTTTCCAGCATGACCTGCCAGAGTTTGACCATCAGGGGAGCATTCATCTCAACGATCCTCTCCCTCTCGGAATCCAGAGATTCCAGCAAGCGGGACAGGAGATCTTCCGTCGAACCGAAACGGGTACGGAATTCTTCCCTGACCTCTTCGATTATTTCCCCCCTCGCAGCCGCAAGGCCTTCGGAGTACCCTTCTTCCATACCCTTCTCCGCGGCTTCAGATCTGGCCGTCTCGGCGGCTTCCTCCATCCTCTGCCTGAGCAGGGCCTCCTCTCGAGAAAGTCGGGCCTGTTCCTCTCCAAGTTTTTTTTTCAGTTCCTCTATCTCCTGAAGGTGCTTTCTCTCTCTTTCGATAAGTGACTCTATGGTCTTGTGAAGGTCCTGTATTCTTGCCCCTGCCATCAGGTAGGGATCTATCTGCCTGCCGCCCTCAAAACCTCCTCCGTCGGAGTCGCCTGCAGGCAAGGGTCCATCGGGCAGAGGAACCGCATAGGGCTCATCCGACAGTCGCACATTCCGGAGAATTTTCGCCCTCGGCTCCTCAGATGACAATGTCATCGCCACTTCCGCCGAGCACTATCTCCCCGGCCTCCTCAAGAGCCCTTATCATGTTCACTATCTTCTGCTGAGATTCCTCAACATCCCTGAGCCTGACCGGACCCATGTATTCCATCTCTTCCTTGATTATCTCGACTGCATTGGAGGACATGTTCCTGTAGAATTTTTCTCTCATGTCATCGCTGACACCCTTGAGCGCCATGGCGAGTTCCTTGTTATCGATATCTCGCAGGGCTTTCTGGAGGGAGCGGTCATCGACCTTGACGATATCCTCGAAGGTAAAGAGTTTCTTTCTGATCTCCTCCGCAAGTTCCGGATCGGTCTCGTCGAGGATCTCGAGAATGTTCTTTTCTGTCTTCCTCCCGGCCCTGTTGATTATCTGGACAACAGAATCGATTCCGCCCGCAATGGAGTAGTCCCCTCCCACAACGGCACTGAACTTTTTCTCCAGTTCCTTTTCCGTTTCCCTGAGGACATCGGGGGTTATCCTGTCCATTTTCGCGATCCTCAAAGCCACGTCCGCCTGGTCCTGGTTGGGAAGACCGCTGAGGATCGCCGCCGCTTTTTCCGGGGGAAGGAAGGAAAGGATCATGGTTATCATCTGGGGGTGTTCACCCTGGAGGAACGACAGTATCTGTATAGGATCAGAAGCCCTCAGAAAATCGAAGGGTTTGGCCTGAAGGTTGGAAGTCAGTTTTCGAAGCAGATCCTCTGCCTTGGCCTCCCCCATTGATTGCTCGAGCAGTTCTCTGGCATAGGAGACCCCTCCCCTGTCAAGGAACTCCCTTGCCATTATTATTTCCTGGGCTTCCGTGAGAACCAGCTCCTTCTGACCCGGATCGATCCTCCTGACCGCCGCAATCTCCAGGGTAAGTATCTCTATCATTTGTTCGTCCAGGTGTTTGTAGACTTTTGATGCCTTTTCGGGGCCTAGAAGAACAAGCAGTATGGCGGCCTTTCTTCTGCCTTTGATCTCATGCATTTCCGCCATCTCTATGACTCCCCCAACCATTGTCTGATTATCCCGGCCACATCCTCGGGGTTATTTTCAGCGTAAACGCCCAGTTGTTCCTCAAGAATCTGTATGCCACCCTTCTTTGTCCTGAAAAGGTCAGGCATTTCTTCTTCGGACAGTTCTTTTTCTCTCTTGTCTTCTGTTACTCCACGCTTTCTTTTTATGAAGGCTCTCGAGGCAAATACCAGGACCGCGCAACCGATAACCACAGGCAGAAACCACAGGGGAAAGGCAAAACCACGCCCCTGCTGGCCAGCGACATCAGCGGGGACCTCCGCAGCCGAGGCTTCCGGAACAAACTCAATGAACGAGAGGGTCAACCTGTCCCCCCTGCCTTCATCAATACCTATCGCAGACGAAAGGGAAGCAAGAAGCTGGTCGGAAGGCAACGAACCCTCCTCCCCGTTGATAACAACCGAGGCAGTTATCCGTTTGACAGATCCGGGGGTCTCCTCCTCCTGCTGTTGAATGGAAGAAATTTCGTAGTTGGAGATGTCGTCGGTCTTGCCGTATTCCCCTGACCCTCCACCACTGCTCTGGACTGCGTAACCGGGAATGTTGACGGCAGTACCAACAGCCTGGGTTGACGCCGAAGCACCTGTATAGGTCTCCTCGGTCTTGTGGGCACTTCTCAGGATGCCCCCCTTCCCCCCGGGCACTGGTAGATATTCCTGGCGAGTCTGGTTGCGGCGGGTAAAATCAAGTTCGATCCTGATCCTCACAATTGAATTACCCGGGCCAAGAATGGCAGACAGCATGTTCTGGATCTTTGTCTCAAGATCCCTTTCCTGCATTTTTTCCAGTTCTCTCTGCATCGAGGAAACCCCCCCCGTTGAGCCGGGGAGCATAAAAAAGGAGTCTTCCACCACGTCCGAGAGAAGCCTCCCCGATGTGTCGACAACGGAGACGTTCGACGGTTCCAGACCCTCGACGCTCGAGGCTGTCAGATTCATTACCGCCCTTACCTGTTCACGGGTGATGTCTCTGCCCCTTTTCAGCTTTAGCAGGACCGAGGCAGATGCCGGCATCTCATCCTTCAGAAACAATCTGGGCTTGTGAAGCACAACGCTGACCCTGGCTGTCTCGACAACATCAAGCTGTCTTATTGTTCTCGCAAGTTCACCCTCTACGGCCCGGATATAGGCTACCTGCTGCTGGAAATCCGTCATGCCCATCTTGACCTTGTCGAAGATCTCGAAACCCACGGTCCCACCCTTGGGCATCCCCTCCGAGGCCAGCATGAGCCTCAGGTCATAAACTCTCTCTTCCGGAACAAGTATGGAGGAAGCCCCGGGGTCGAGCCTGTATTCGACATTATTTTCCTTGAGAAATTCCACTATGGCGGCCTGATCTGAAAGTTCCAGACCCGAATACAGAGGAACAAGATTTTTAATTCCTGCAAAAAACACGACCCCGCCGAGGAAGGCCAGAAGAAGAAAGGTAACACCCGCAGCGGTGAAACGCCTGGCCCTGCTCAGGGAAGCCCAAAAAATTCGGATACCGGAAAGGATTTCCTTATAGTTCTTCATCAGGCCGGGAATACCTCCGCACTAGACTGAGATCCTAACTAACTGGTTATAGGCGTCGAGGAGCTTGTCTCTGATCTGCACGGCCAGCCTGAGGGCCATATCCGCCTCCGAAACCGCAGCGGCAACTTCGGAGATATCCTCTACATCTCCGGTGACCATGGCCTTCATCGCTTCCTCTGCCCTTATCTGAACATCATTGACCTTCTCGAGACCAGTCCTGAGGGCATCATCAAAACCGGAAACTTTTTTTTCACCGTTCACAGGTTTATTTTCGTTAACGAATCTGTTCTCCACGGGCTTTACCGAACTCCCGTATGCCATTCGGGCGTTTCCAATCAACGAGAGGTTTATCATGGACGAGCGCAAATCGATGACCCTCCTTTTTGCCCTGGTATTTCTCCGCACACCTTCATGGGGCGATCTCCATACGTGCCGATACCAAATTTTGCTGCAGTTTTGCGAGAACCCTCTTGTGGAGCTGCGATATCCGGGATTCAGAAAGACCAAACTCCCTTGATATCTCCTTGAAGTTACGGTAGTTGAAATAATAAAGCTGCACCAGCCGCCTTTCACGCTCGGTGAGCATTTCGAGGGCCTGGTGCAGCTCTTCAATTTCCTCTTTTCTTATTACAAGTTCTTCCTGGTCGGGACCCGGGTCGCATAGTATGTCCGCTTTTCCTACTTCTGAGTCATCAAGGGCGACCGTTTCATCCAGGCATCCGACAAAACTCCTGTTTGAAATCTCTGTAAGCTCCTGATACTGCTCTGGAGAAAGACCCAGCCGTTCACGAACCCTGTCGTGATCGACTGAACCGTTATCCCGCATCTCTTCTTCCAGGGCCCTGTCCAGGGCATGAATCTTCTCCCTGCCGGAACGTGAGATCCAGTCAAAACGTCGCAGTTCGTCGAGAATGGCCCCCCTGATACGGGAAGCAGCGTAAGTAGGGAACGCAAAACCGAGAGAGGGGTCAAACCTGTCGATGGCATCCAGAAGACCCATCTTGCCATAACTGATCAGGTCCTCGTAATCGAGCTCCCTCGGAGGGGTTACATTCATCCTCCGAACAATGAACCTAACCAGGTACTGGTACTTCCTGACCAGTTCCTCCTGGATGCCCTTTCTTTCGGGGCTTCTGGGCAGGGTCAGACGATAGTTTTCCCAGATACTTTCTTCCTGCCCCCGGACTTGCGCCGAAGTGGAAACATGTTCTTCCATCGGCCACCTCTCCTCAGTAAATAATATTATAAATAACATAATAACTAACATAACTACGGTGTTGATATTATAACATTATTTGCGTTTGCGCAAGGGGTTTTATATCGGATGTTCCAATTCCACAAATTAGAGGGGTCCCGGTGATGTCGGGTTTTTCACAGGGGTTTTTTCTTTTCCAGGGAGTAGACGTAAGCCAGAACTTCCGCTACCGCAACGTAGAATTCCTCCGGTATCTCCTCCCCGATATTAATTCTGGGGTACAACCCCCTGGCCAGGCTCTTCTCCTCGACCACAGGAATACCGTTCGTCTCTGCTATCTCCCGGATCTTAAGGGCTACGAAGCCGGCCCCCTTGGCCAGAACAACGGGAGCACCCATTTTTTTTCTTTCGTACTTGAGGGCTATGGCCAGGTGGGTCGGGTTGGCAACCACGACGTCCGCCTCGGGCACCCTGCTCATCATTCTGTGCTGCCCCAGTTCTTGCTGCTTCCTTCTTATTCTCTGCCTTACCAGGGGATCACCCTCAGTCTGTTTGAACTCGTCCCTGATCTCCTGTTTGCTCATACGGATCGATCTTGAATGCTCCCAGCGCTGGTAGATGTAGTCGAAGAGCCCCAGAACAAATAGAGCAAGAGCGAGTCTCAGCGCGAGACGGAAGAGAAGGGTAAAGATGAAAACGATTCCGACGGAAACATCCAGCCGGGATGCTTCATAAAGGATAATGAACTCGTTTTTCAGTCCAAAGAAGAGCACGGCAAAAAGGATGGTAGCCTTGAGGACCGCCTTGAAGGCTTCCACAAAGGACCGGACCGAAAACATTTTCTTGAGTCCCTTGACGAGACTGAACCTGTCCAGTTTTGGGATGAGCGGTTTTGGGGAGATTTTCAGGCCAACCTGCAGGGAAACCACCAGTAAGGCAGATAAAAGAACCACCAGGGAAAGGGGGAGCCAGATCCTGAAAAAACAGAGCACCCCGCTCCCGGGAAGCCGGTTGACCCAGTCCCCTTTTCCCTGTCCGATCGACGGCAACAGTCCTATGGTATCGGTCAGGAAGGACCTGTAGATTCTCCACGCCAGACCCGAGAAGGCAAAAAGAAAGAGGGTCCCAGTGACAAGCATTACCGAAGATGTAAGGTCCCTGCTATGGGCAACCCTTCCCTCTTCTCTCTCTTTTCTTTCCTTTTTCGGAGTGGCTTCCTCGGTCTTCTCCTGAGAGAAGATCTGCAGATCCATTAACCTCACGGGCGTCCCCTTGTCGAGGGATACCACATCGCAGCCAGGTTTAATTATGTTTATAAGCATGTTACTTATTATAATATATTTACCAAAATACGAAAGAGCCTCAAGATAGATAGTCCACAAGGGTGGGCTGGACAACCCGCGAAATTGTCGCAAGGGTCGCCTGGTAAATCATCTGCGAAGTCTGGAACTCTATGGAAGCCTCGGCAAGATCCACGTCCATGATGCTGCTGTGAAGATCGGTCATGGCTATGTTGTTGGTTCTCATCCTGCTGCCGGAAATGTCATATCTTCTCTGGATAGCCCCGCAATAGGCCCTTGCCTTGAGAACGTCGTCGATACCCTGGTCGAGCCGGGGAAGAAAACTGTTCGAAAGGCCCTCTGAGTCACCCTGCCTGACGGCAAAGATGAGATCGTCAAGTATCGCGAATATGTCTGCCTCTTCAACATCGGCGCCTCTCCGCACTGTAACTGTCTGTGCCATGGGGCCACCCGGTCCTCCCGCGCTCCTGGACGGCGCTTCATCGCCAGCAGGAAGGACCATTTCTGCCGGGGCCTGGATCCTGAAAGAGTTTCCTCGTGGAGAAAAGAAGACCAGTTCTTCCGTCCCGCCGTTGTTCACGACACGGGCCTTCAGATCTCCCCCCGCGAAACGCATGTTCACATGGTTTGCCACACCTTCAAGGGTCGTCTCTTCTTTCAGGTCTATCTCGAGAGAGTAACCGTCGATCTCCACCCTCAGTGTCCCACCGCCCGTCCATGTGCCCGCCCGGGCCCTGACATCGGTGTTGAAACCGAAGTCCTCTGCCGCACTTCCCGTGACATCGTATATGTTCAGCGGAGATCCGTCTTTGGCCGCCAGCGCGAGTCGCATGTTCCCGGACCCGTCGGAGGCCAGCGACACATCAAGCCATCCGCCGGCAAGTTCCCCGACCCGGGAAGCCACATCCTCTATGGTTTCCGAAGACCCTACAGAGACGGTGATCGAACGCCCTCCCGTGCAGATCGTGAAGGAACTTTCGGAACCGGCAGCAAGTGTCGGATCAACAGGTTCACCCGTGACTCCCGCATGCAGACCGGCCGCCATGGCAAAACCAGATGTGGCCCCTGCCATGGAAGGATCACTGTAGGGGAGATCTATGAACCTGACGGGTTCCCCTGTTGCCGAATAGAAAACAAGGCTGCTGCCTGACTGGACTGCCTCTGCCGCGATCAGTTCATCCCCGGTCTGTCCGATAATCTCCCGGGCCAGGGCCTGGGAATCTATGGTCCCGTCGGGAAGGGCAATATCTCTTTTGTAAAGTTTGACCCGGTAAATTTCTCCCCCCGCCTCGACACCAATTAAAAGAGGCACATCCGGGGGCGCCGTGCCGGGAAAGGTCACCGTGGAGAGGTCGGACGTGGTCAATGCGCTGTCCAGCCCCAGAGACCTTGCGTACGACCCCTCCCTGTCGAAAATCGCAAGGGGTCCTCCGTCCTTGGCCTTGAGCAGAAGTCTCAGTGTTCCTGTCTCCGAGTTCAGGGAGGTGCTGTCTGTAGGGCTAACCTCGGGCTGGTCGGATTCCACAACAACTTCAAGCCAGTCCCCCGCCGCCGCCCTGATCCGGGCCGCGAAGGTCTCGAGGGTAAGCGCGGGGTCATCCGCGATCCGGAGATTCAGTCTTTTGGTCCCGGAAGAGAACACCATGTCCAGCGGACTGGCTGTGGTATCACCGATCACGGAAGAAATCTCCGCCTGGGTGCTGACAGCATGGGTCTCGAGCCCTAGAAAAGATGAAAGACCGAGATGGCTGATATCCGGTTCGACGGAAACATCATTTGAAGATATCGGGCTCCCGAAAAGGTCTGACGCTCCGCCGGATGCGGAGACCGTAAATTTCCCGGTGAGGTTTTCTCCGACAATGGTTATCGTTCCGTCTAACCTGGCACCTGCCCAGATCCCCTCGACCATCGAGAGCGACCCCGCAACATCATCAAGACTGTCTCCCGCAACTACCGGAACCGGAACAGGCTCACCGGTCCCGAAATCCAGCAGTATCTGCCCCCCGGAGGGCGCCACCCACGAAGAAGGATCGACTGCCCCGGAAGATATCCATTGGCCTGAACCCGATGAACCGGCTTCCTTGACGGAAGAGATCTGCATCGGCTCTCCCGTGAGGCTCCTGATGACAAGCCGCTGGATACCCGAAAGGGAATCGGTTTCCACCGATGCGTTGACAAGGCTTCCGGCCCCCGCGGAATCATTAAGCAGTTCTGCAATTTCGTTGAGGCTGTAACCGTTCTGTGGTTCTCCGGGTGATCTGAAGCCATCATGATCCGAATTGTCACTGAGGGAATCCCGGTTGTCATCGATCCACCGCTGGGGTACGGGAACCTGAACCGTTCTGTCTCCAACACTTATTCGAAGGTTTTCGGAACTTCCCGTCCACCTGAAGTCCATGGGAAGTTCGATGCTTGTTACCGAATGTCTGGTGTATCCCAGGGGGAAGACGTCCCTGCCATTTAGAGAAACGAGGCCAGTCTCCCCTTTTTCTATCTGGAACCGTATCCTTCCGTCGTTACCCTGGTAGGTTACGGTTCCGTCACTGTTCCGGGAAAAGGCTGGCGACGCCGTGTCGAAACCCGAAAGAAGGTAACGCCCCTCGACATCAAAATTCGCCGTCTGGACCAGTTCGTCCCTGAGAGCTTCCATGTCCTTTGCTATGGCATCAAGGTCGGGCCTGGAAAGGGCCCCGTCGCAGGCGTAGATGACCTTTTCCCTTATTGCCGACATAATATCGGTTACTTGATTGAGCGCCGTATCCGTGTTGGAAAGCCAGGAGACTGCGTCGTCCAGGTTCCTCTGGAACTGCTCGTTCCTCGCAAGGGAGGTACTGACAGCCATACCCCGGGCCACTTCCGACGGGTTGTCGGAAGGCTTGCTGTACTGTTTCTGGCTGGCTATCCTTTTCTGTATCTGCATGAGCCTGTTAAGGCTGCCATGCATGTCCTGGAGAAACACACTGGACATCATCGACTGGGAGATCCTCTGCACCAAAACCACCCCTTGGGGTCAGACCTTGATTTTAACCTTTTGCATTAAAATATTAACTATCTCTTCAGGTTCATGAGTTCTTCAAGGATCTGGTCACTGGTAGTTATTACCCTCGCCGAAGCCTGGAAACCCCTCTGGGCCTTAATGAGGTTCACGAACTCCGAGGTGAGGTCCACGTTGGATGCCTCGAGGCTCTTGCCCGCAAGGCTTCCAGCACCACCCTCCATGGGCTTTAGTATCTGCGGTATACCCGAGTTGGCCGTGTCCCTGTAGGCACCGTTCCCCATCTTTTCCAGTCCGCTTGGATTGGAAAAGACCGCCACGGCCAGGGTGTAGAGACTCTGGGTCTGACCGTTGTCGTAGATCCCCCGGATGATCCCGTCGGAACCCACGGAATAGTCCTGAAGAACCCCCATTCTGTAGCCATCCTGGTAGTACTCCTTGGTCGTGAAGGCAGAGCCGAACTGGGTTACCGAATCTGTGGGGCTCACCCCCATAGCCTGCCCCGTCAGGTCCAGCAGTATCTGGGAGTTGGGTGCTCCGAGGGAAGCAAAATTTATGGTTACAGTGCTGGGGCCGCTGGAATAATCTACAAGCCCCGAGGGGTGGAACTCCAGGAGACCGGTGTTGTTGCTCAGAGAAACACCGGGCGTATCGGGGAGCCATGCCCTCCAGCGCCAGACGTTGTTGTCGACCTTTTCCCAGCTCGTCTCGAGAGTGTAGGAGTTCCCCTGGCCATCGAAGATGTTGAACTTGGTGCTGTGGAGGCTGGCAGTCTGAAGATCGAAGTTCTTGACCGATGTCCCACCCTGGGAAAGGGCGATACCCATACCAAGTGTTGTTGAATCGACATCCAGCGTCTGGGGAGTTACCCCCCCCGTGTTGAGCGTTACCGTCGTTCCCGCGGGAACAATGAAAGTCCCGTCGTCATCTGCATCCAGGTCCAGTTGCACCCTTTCCATTGCAGGGGTGGTAGCATTGTCGTTAAGTCCCGTAAGAACAAGGCTTCTGCCTCCCGAAGCGATGTCGTCGAAGTGTGCCAGGTACTGCAATGTGCCACCTGAGCCGTCGCTGATGTTAACGACATGGTAATCCAGGGCGGCACCGAGATCACCCGTCCAGAGAACCGTGCCCCCACTGGAGACTACACTTACCTGTCCCGTAGTATCGTCAAAACTGATAGTGTCATTCGAAGCCGGCCCGGAAAGGTTTGCCGTCGTCGGGGTCAATACCGGAAGACCAAAGGTGGGGTTGATTCCAGCTATGGGCAGGTTGACCGTTGTCTGGGATCCGGCGGCATTGGTGAAGGTCGCCCTGATAAAATCGTTCAGACCTGTGCCTTTTGAGAAAGTGATGCTGTCATACTGGACAGTCCCTATAGTCCCCTGGGAAACGACATCGTTGCCGCTTAGCCCCATGGGTAGAATGGTTCCCACCCGGGAATCGAGGTTGCAACGGAAACCGGCGGTGGTAGTGGCCTTTGCCGGTATCTTTTGTCCCACGGGGATATTGATATCATTGAGGCTTGTTCCGACTATCTTGTTGCCAGGGTTCAGAGGATCATCGCTCATGGTGAATCCCTGGAGCCTTGAGCCCGTGCCACTCTGGACCATGTCACCGTTCCCGTCAAGAATGAAGGCCCCGGCACGAGTGTAGACCTTGTTGGAACCCTGTTCCACCACGAAGAAGCCGTCGCCCTCTATGGCTATGTCTCCCTTGGCACCCGTGTAGTTGATGTTGCCCTGGCTATGATCGACAATGACGCTGCCGATGGACATTCCGAGACCGATCTGGTTGGGATTTGATCCGCCCTTTTCCGCTCCAGGAGCTGTGGCCGACTTTTCGGTCTGGCTCATCAGTTCCTGAAAATTCACGCTGGATTTCTTGAAACCGGCCGTGTTGGCGTTGGAAATATTGTCTCCAACCACGTCCAGAAGGGTCTGGTGCCCTTTAACTCCGCTTACTCCCGACATAAGGGATCTCAACATCGCCCTTTACCCCCCGTTTTCCCATTCCCAAACGATCCCTGTCCCAGTCTTCCCGCCTTCCCTGGCGGGAACATGATGCATCACACTATCCTATCCGGGAGATCCTGTTTATAGATACTTCCTCCCCGCTGTCGACCTTTACGCTGATACTGTTCTTTTCGAACAACACCGACTGTACGACACCCTCCCTGTCCGCTCCGTCATCATCCGCAAAGGTGACAACAGACCCGACCAGCGAAGCCGCGGAAAAACGGATGTGTTCCCCAAGGTTCGCAAGTTTATCGTTAAGATTGGCCGTCTGTTCAACTTCCGCAAATTGGGCCATCTGCGCAATGAATTGCGCCGAGTCAAGAGGTTCAAGCGGGTCCTGATTGGACATTTGCGTTACCAGGATTTTCAGAAAGGCATCCTTGCCCAGGAGGCTGTTGCCCGCGGCTTTTTCAGCCGCCGCACCAGTACCTGGAAGGGAACCGGAAGTCAGTTCGACCGATGAAGTACTCATAAAAGCCATCTCCTTTCGTGCTTGCTTCTCCTTTCATTTATCGGCAACCGTAGGGGGATAAAACAGGGAAGGTGAAAAACAGTGATCGCGATAATGGTTAAACTGCGGGAACTTACCCTTTATTTGCGCCTTTCGATTTTTCGTAGGCAATACGACCGTTCTTTATTTCGGCCGTGTTGCCGGGGACCTTTTCTAGTACATCAATGAAGGGGGCTTCTATTGACGCTCCCGATATTTTTTCGGCGATCTCGATCGCGCGAGCCGCATATCGCAGTATCTGCAGGGTCTCGATCCGGGATATGTCGTCGAAGAACCATCCGCAACTGGTGAACATGAGCATGGAAAAGCGCTGCATCTCAAGAAGATCGTGGGCCTCCTCCGGAAGGGCTTTGCTCTCACCCGAGAGGATCCGATCCATGTAGCCATCCCTGGCCTCCCATGGGTCCGGGAAAAATCCCGAGCCCTTCTCTTCGAAAAGAGGATCCAGGACTTTTCTGAGCCCGTCCAGGGCTTCCCTCAGAGGGGCTCTCCATTTCTGATTCCATTCCGGGTGGCCTCCCGCGGTACATCCGCAGTCGGATCTCCATCTTTCCACGCCATGGACACAGCTCCATGAAGTATTCTCGGCTATCCTGACCTCATTTTGCGGAGGAAACCTATCGAGGTGTTCGCCGTATACAGTGAGTTGAGCTTCCATGCCGGCCTCGATGGATTCGAGACAATAGGCAAGGGCCATTTCCCCGAATTTGTGATGGTGGCCAAAGGTCTCGCCATCTACAGCAGCGTGGGAAAGGCCCGGGGACTTTCCGACAGCGTTTCCTGTCCCTGCAAGCCGTGAAGCCAGCACCGCACCATCACGAAGCAGGTCCCCGAAAGCGATTTCATGGGCTATGGCACCGTCGTAAAAGAATATGGCTATTTCCCTTCCGGAAGGAAGATAGCAGACATAGGGAACCGATGTGTCGATCCCGCCGCCTGAAACGTCCCGCCATTTTCCACCATGACCGCGAACCTCCAGAGCCTGGTGGGGCGTCAGTATCGTGAAGAGTATTCCTTCATCTGCCATTATCTCCAGGGTTTCTGTGTCTACGGCGGTCTCCGGAAGCCACATTCCCTCAGGCTTTCTTCCGAAACGGTGTTTAAAATCGGACACTCCCCATAACACCTGGGTTTTTTTGTCCCTGGCACTGGCAAGAGGCATTATCATGTGGCTGTAGCACTGGGCTATTGCTCCGCCATGTCCGGAGAAACGCTTTCGGCTTTTGTTGTCCGATTCGATTATTTTCGTGTAGAGTTCGGGCCGCTCCCTCTCCATCCACGATAGAAGGGTGGGGCCGAAATTGAAACTGATCAGGGAATAGTTGTCGATCCTTTTGAGCACCCCTCCATCGGGGCCAAGTATCCGGGCCGACGCGTTGGGTTCGTAGCACTCCGCGGTCACCCTTTCGTTCCAGTCATGGTATGGAGCGGCGCTTTGCTGAAGGTCTATCTCCCCGCTCCAGGGGTTCTCTCTTGGAGGCTGGTAGAAATGACCGTGGATGCAGACGGGTCTTCTGGATTCTGTCATGTCTGAAAAACCTCCAGGGGAAATATTAAGTCGTGAATCGTAAGTCGTGAATCGTGAATCGGGAGTTCAAAAACAGATCCTTCGGTCGCTGCGCTCCTCAGGATGACAAGCCCCTGCCCTCCCGTTTACCGTTTACCGTTTAACGATCTCCGTTCACCGTTCTCGCCTTTCTCCTGCTTCATCAGTATTATTCCGAGCGGGGGAATCGTAAGGGCCACACTGAAGGGGAAACCGTGAGATGGCTCACCAGTAGCGGCCACACCACCCATGTTGCCCTGGCCGCTCCCACCGTAGCACTCCGCATCACTGTTCAGCATCTCTTCCCACCGCCCCCCGGACGGAACCCCAAGCACATAGCCATGCCTGGGAACAGGAGTGAAATTACAGACTGCCACTACAGCCTCCTCGCCACCGAATCGCAGGAAGGATACGATGCTCGAATCCCTGTCCCTGGCATCCAGCCAGCTGAACCCCTCGTGAAAGCAGTCTTTCTCGTGAAGGGCGGGCTCTCTTCTGTAGATTCTGTTGAGGTCACTGATCCACAGCGTTACCCCGGCATTCGGTCCCATGCCGGCAAGATGCCAGTCAAGGGATGATTCGTGGTCCCACTCACGACTGGCCGCAAACTCCCCGCCCATGAATATCAGCTTCTTTCCGGGGTGGGCATACATGTACCCGAGGAGAAGTCTCAATCCGGCGAATTTCTGCCAGTCGTCTCCAGGCATCCTGGCAAACAGCGATCCCTTTCCGTGGACCACTTCGTCGTGGGAAAGGGGAAGCATGAAGTTCTCCGAGAAGGCGTACCAGGCAGAGAAAGTAAGCAGGTTGTGCTCGAATTTCCTGAAAACCGGATCCAGCGAAAAATACCTGAGGGTGTCATGCATCCACCCCATGTTCCATTTGAGTCCGAAGCCCAGCCCCCCGGTGTGGACCGGCCTGGTCACCATGGGCCATGCGGTGGATTCTTCGGCTATGGTCTGGATCCCTGGAAAATCCCTGTACAGCGAGACGTTGAGATCTCTCAGGAACTGCATGGCCTCGAGATTCTCCCTGCCACCATGGATGTTCGGAACCCATTCGCCCTCTTTTCTCGAGTAGTCCAGATAAAGCATGGAGGCCACGGCATCTACCCTGATCCCATCGGCATGATACCTGTCGGCCCAGAAGGCCGCGCTGCTGAGAAGAAATGACCTTACCTCATTGCGGCCGTAGTTGAAGATGCAGCTTTTCCAGTCCGGGTGAAAACCCTGCCGCGGGTCACTATGTTCGTAAAGACAGGACCCGTCGAAACGCGCCAGCCCGTGAGGGTCATCGGGGAAATGAGATGGGACCCAGTCCAGGATCACCCCGATCCCCGCCTGGTGGAGCACGTCGACAAGGTACTTAAGATCGGAGGGCGTGCCATATCTCGCTGTCGGCGCAAAGTACCCCGTTGTCTGGTACCCCCAGGATCCGTAGAAGGGGTGCTCCATGACAGGAAGGAGTTCTACGTGGGTGAAGCCGGTCCCGGAAATGTAGTCGACCAGCAAGGGTGCCATCTGCCGCCAGGAGAGAAACTCACCGTCTTCTCCACGTCTCCATGAACCTGGATGGATCTCGTAGACAGAGATGGGTCTGTTCAGGGCACTGGATCCCGAACGGTTTTCCATCCATTGCCCGTCCTTCCAGTCATGGGTATCATCCCAGATGACCGAGGCCGTCCCCGGCGGAGGTTCCATGAATCGGCCTAAGGGATCTGCCTTTTCACCGCTCCATCTGCCGTCTGAAGACTTGATGAAATACTTGTACCTCGCTCCATGGACCGCCCCGGGAACGAAACCTTCCCATATTCCCGAGGAATCCCACCTTGGTTTCAGCGGAGATGAACCTCTGTCCCAGCCGTTGAAATCTCCGATGACGGATACTTCTCCCGCGCCGGGAGCCCAGACGGCAAAATGGGTACCTTCCCCCTCCGGGAGATCAGTAAAATGGGCGCCAAGCCTCTCGTAGAGCCGGCAGTGGCGCCCTTCCCTGAAAAGATATATGTCCTGCTCCGTCAGAAGCGAAGTGTCATAGCGCATTATGCTTTCCCGTTTTCTTTCAGGCCATGGTTCACTCCTTCTGGATCATCCCGTAAAAGGAACCCCGGCCGGAGTGGTCGGAATAGGACCACTTGCCGATGAAACGGTTCATGAAGTCTATCCTTCCCATAAAGTAAAAGGGAACGGCTTCTTCACCCTCTGTAACGAACTCGCATTCTCCGTTTGGAGCACAGGTTCCCTTTACGTCCATATCCAGGAAGGAGACGTTGGAATGGACAGTACCGGTGATGCTCCCGTCGGGCCCGACATCGATCAGGAACGATCCGTAATCATCGCCGATGAAGGTACCCCTGTAGTTCCCTACAAGTTCTTCTCCAACCGAAGCGAAAGCCGTACCGGAAAATGCTATCGCCACCACGAGAACGGCGGTCAGGATATTTCTTCTTGCTGTCATTCTCCTCCACTCCCTTTCTTTTTTGACATCTACCCGGAGACAGAATGATTCTGTCATCCTTGAGCCTGACTATGCTTTTAAACCACCGAAACGCCTTCTGCACCTACGCCTTCCCATACCAGGCGGAAACTCTTCTGTCTCGAGGATGCCCCCCTCGCGGCAATCCATGCATAGCCCGGCCATTTCGAAGGTCTGGGGCAGAAGATCGAATCCTTCTTCTTTTGCCCAGCGGAGGACCTCCTCCATCTTTCCATCCTCGTCGGAAAGGTGAACCGTCCTCCCGCAGGATCTGCAGAAGATATGAAAATGCATCCTGTCATCGGGAACCTCGAAGCGCAGAAACCCTTCTTCAAGGTTGACCATGTTCAGCATCCCCAGCCTGTTGAGAAGCTCTATAGTCCTGTATATTGTGGCAATACCTATCGAAGGATCCTCGACCTGGGCGAGATCAAGCAGTTCCCGCGCGTTCAGGTGTGTCCCGAGGTGCCGCAGAAGGGTCTCCACAATGACGCGTCTCTGGTTCGTAAGCCTGAAGCCCCGGGACTTGAGCCTGCCAAGATACTCTTCTATTCCTTCGCTTATCCGTTCCTCATTCATGACATCTCTCCCGTTGCCGGATCATCTGAACATCAGTTCCTTGTCGGCGGGATAGGTCACAGTGTATTTGACGCTTATCTCGCTGCTCTGACCTTTTTCCAGTTCCACATTCCAGGTCACCAGACCTTTTTCTATCTTCTCGGCCGGCTCAGGCGAAACCACAAGATCCTGTAGTTTAATGTTGTCCCTGGCGGGAACGGGAATTCGGTCCATAACCTTGAGGGTCACCTTCTCCCTGAGGCCATTGCTTACCGTAATGACATATCCTCGCTGGTGTTTTCCCCTTATGATCCAGCTGCTGCCCTTCTCGGGAAGCATCTCTTCCCTTCTGGAGGTCACCAGAGGTGTGGTCCCGAAAGGTATCTGTAGTTCCTGACCCATGCTCCGCCTTGGTATGTTGGTAACCCCTGTTTCCTTACCGTCAACCGAAAGCCTTGCCTCACCGGGAAGAATGGACCTTCCAAGGGATTTTACGGTGGAAACCGTCCATGCCTCGCTGGAAAATTCGGGTATGGCAACAAGGGAGACCTCGCTTTTTTCGGAGAATTTGCCCAATTCCAGCATCTCCTTCTTGCCGAAACCGTTTACGATTCCCCTGGCCTTCAATGTTACGTCTGTCAGGCCCTCCTCCATCAGGGGTTCCTGTGGAACTGCCTCATCCATCATCACCGATGCCGCCATCTCCTCCATAGCTCCCCGCATGGCTTTAGGTGCCGGGGAGATTTCCAGAAAATCGACGACCAGGGGGCGCATCTCGGGTATGTTGATACCACCCTTGGGTCTTACGGTGTGAAGAAGGATCTCCCCATTCCAGGTTATACCGCTCTTCTGGCTCACGTCGGCCGCAAGCTTCACCGTCACCTCGCCCGTCGAGCTGTTGAGTCCCATTCTGTAGGAAGGTCTCCAGTAGGCCTCCCTCGTCCAGGCTTCAAGATTTATCTTGCCCTTGCCCTCCGTCTCCAGCGAGAGAAGAAGCACCCTGTCGGGATCTCCCGGAAACTGGCTTTCGTATTCGGAGCGGAGCAGGTCATGCTCTTTCATGGCCTTCTCCAGAAGGATCTCGGTCTCGGCCGCCTTGAGTTCAACGGATTCCCTTTTTTTGACCGCCGTGTCGACGAAAGCTTCCAGTTCCGATCCCTTGAGATTCTCGGGAACGGCCTCGCCAAGATGTTTCCTTGCCTGCTCCAGGGCCGAGGCCCTGGCCCTTAGCATGTCGACCCTTGACCTAGCCTTGTCAAGTTCATCGGCCAGAGAGGCAAGGGCAGGCGGGACCCACCCCGGCCTTGCCGCCTCTACGATATCGTACCCCTGGACCGTGACTCCCTCACCAGCGGTTACTGTCATGTTTCCTGGATCCAGGGTCAGGGGGAGTTCTATCTGCATAAGGGGTTCGGCTTCCATTTCGATGGAGAGTAGAGCACCCCTGGGATAGACATCCACCTTCCCCGCCGTCAAACTGTTTTCGGCACCGGAAGCAGCGCCCCCCGCGGCGAGAACAGCCGCAACGGTAAAGACTGCCAGAAACGATCTCCCTTTGTTCATGATTCTCCCTCCCGATCTGGATCTTTTTGAGGTTTACAAACCGCGCGTGAAGTTCCAGACTCTATTATCATACACTTACAGGCCCCTGATGATAAACTGGCATATAAGAGGTGAAAGGAATGTTGAACTGTGGCATTACAGGATTGCCCCTTAGTGGAAAGAGTACCATCTTCAACGTCATAACACGGGCCGGAGCGGAGGTCAAGCCCTACGCTGGCGGAAAGACCGACCCGAACAGGGCTGTCGTTTCCGTTCCGGATGACAGGTTCAATAGACTGGTCGAGATCTACCAGCCTAAAAAGATAACTCCGGCACCGGTCGAATTCGTGGATCTGGCGGGATTATCCCGCGACGCCAGCAAGGGAGCCGGTCTCGGCAACTCGTTCCTCTCCTTCGTGGCGGAATCGGAGGCCCTTATTCAGGTCATCCGCTGTTTCGACAACCCCGAAGTGCCCCATCCCGAGGAAACTGTAAACCCAGTCCGCGACTGGAACATCGTCGAGACCGAACTGATCCTGCGCGACCTGTCAGTTATCGAGAACAGGCTTGGCAAACTTCAGGAAAAGAAGAAACCGTCCCCCGAAGAGCAGGCCGAGAAAGCCCTCCTCGAAAGGTGCCGGGATCACCTTTTCGAAGAGAGACCCCTTCGAGAGATGGGCTTTTCCCCCGACGAGGCCCGAACTGTCCGGGGGTTCACATTCCTGACCCTGAAACCGGAGCTGGTCGTCCTCAACATGGACGAGACCCAGGCTTCCGGTACCATGCCCTGGATGTCTGAAATGGAAAAACTGGCTGCAGACCGGGGGCTCAGCCTCGTGAGGCTATTTGGACGTATGGAGATGGAGATAGCCGACCTTGAAGTTTCTGAGCAGGCAGAGTTTATGTCCGAACTGGGCATCAGCGAACCCGGGAGAGACCGTCTCATAAGGGAGGCATACTCCCTTCTGGGCCTTATGTACTTTTTCACCGTTGGCAAGGAAGAGGTGAAGGCCTGGACTATCCGGGAAGGGTCGACGGCGGTCGAGGCAGCGGGGGCCATCCATTCCGACCTGGCAAGGGGTTTCATAAGGGCTCAGGTTGTTCATTATGACGATTTTGAGGCCAACTCCTTCTCCAACGCCCAGTGCAGGGAGAAGGGACTCCTTCGCCTTGAGGGCAAGGATTACACCGTCCGCGACGGCGATATCATAGAGATAAGGTTTAACGTCTGACAGAAAGGGGATCCGGGAATCATGTCAATTCTTTTTGAACCTCTCGAAATTCGGGGTATACGGTTGAAGAACAGAATAATATCCGCCCCAATGGCATCAAATACTTGCACGAAGACGGGCCTTCCGACAGCTGACACCCTCGACTATTACATGCCCCTGGCTGAAAGTGGAGTCGGCCTTGCCATCGTCGAGCATCATGCCGTACACCCCGACGGCAGAGCCAGGGAAAGACAGCTGATGATGGACCGCGACGAGATCATCCCTTACCAGAAGGACCTTTCCGGGCTTTTTTCTTCCAGGGATATCCCCGCGATGGTACAGTTGAACCATGCGGGGTCACAGATCATGGACGAGGAGCTGCTGGTCAACGGCTGGGCACCCAAAGGCCCTTCGCCGATAAGACACCCCAGGTCAAAGGTCTTCATCATGCCCCAGGGCCTGACCACGGAAGACATCGCTTCCCTGCCAGGCCTTTTCGCCGATTCCGCAAAGAGGGCCGTAAAATCCGGATACATTGGTGTAGAGATCCATGCATGCCACGGATACCTTCTGGGCCAGTTCCTCAGTCCTATGACCAACCTCCGGACCGACGCATATGGCGGAGAGATAAGGAACCGGGCCCGACTTCTCTTCGAGATCCACGAAGCGGTCCGCGACGCCGTGAGTGACGAGACAGTGGTCGCGGTCAGACTGGGCCTGGCCGACACTCTACCCGGAAAGGAGCCCTCCGGTCAGACAATTGAGGACAGTCGATGGGTGGCAGGCGAGTTCTCCTCGAGAGGCCTTGACCTTCTGGACCTCTCGGGGAACATGTGCGGATACGAGGGACAGGGGGAAGCCTGGTTCGCTCCGTACTGCCGTACCGTCAAGGATGCCGCGGGAAGTATACCGGTGGTCTGTACAGGAGGAATCAGGACCGCGGACACGGCCGTCAGGCTTCTCGAACGTGGAGATTGCGATATCACCGGAATCGGAAGGGCCCTGAAAGCCAACCCTGGTCTGGTTCACGACTGGGAAAAAGATCAATGACCTTTCTGGGTATTGACCTGGGCGGACAGTTTATAAAGGGAGCCCTGGTTGATAACGGGTTGATCAAAGCACGTGAAAAAGTACCTACACCTGAAGGGAGGGATCCCGACGGGGTATCCATCGCAATATCAGGGATCCTTGACCGGCTCGACCCGGACAGAGACGCTGAGTCTGTAGGAGTGGGCTTTCCGGGTATGCTTGACCAGGACCGCGAAAAAATCTTTCAGGCCCCAAATTTTCCGCTCCTTAAAAACTGCCACTTCAGAAAATATTTGCAGGAGAAGACAACCAGGAGAATTTTTCTGGAAAACGACGCCAATTGCGCGACCCTCGGGGAATGGAGATCAGGAGCCGCTATGGGCCTGACCGATTTTGTCATGCTGACACTTGGGACCGGGATCGGCGGAGGAGTTGTTTCCTGCGGGAGGCTTGTTCGAGGAGCATTCGGAAAAGCAGGAGAGATGGGACACCTTCCTGTAGCAGACAGTTCCATTTATTGCGGATGCGGCTCAAAGGGACACGCAGAGGCTGTTTTTGGCGCCGACGCCCTGGGAAGATCATTCAGGGAAGCGGGAATAAGGGGCGATATTCCCGAACTATGGCTCCGCAGGAGAGAGCCGGGTATCGCCAGAATATGGGAAGAAGCTATCGACGTCCTGGCCAGGACAATAGCCGCCGCTATACATATACTGGATCCTCAGGCTGTGATCCTTGGCGGAGGACTCGCCCGCGCCAGGGATCTTGCGGATACCGTAACACCTGTGATCCTGGGCTACACAGCCCCACCCTTCAGGAAAACCCTCGACATACGCCTTTCGGCCCTTGGAGACGATGCGGCAATTACAGGAGCAGCGATCCTTGGAGAAAACGCGGCGGCAGAACGACCCTCCACACACTGAGGTTACGCCTGCCGCCCAATTACTTGCCTTTCTACCAGCCTCCGCCGCCGCCTCCGCCGCCTCCGCCTCCGGAGAAGCCGCCGCCTCCGGAGAAACCGGAACCTGATCCGGGAGCAACTGCCGATGATGCTATCGCGCTTCCCAGACCGCCGCTGAGGTCGGTCATGAAGGACGAGGCTGTCATGTGGTACCAGGGGTAGGTACCGGCATACCAGCCAGGATTGTATTCCGCGGCCTTGAGAACATCCTCGAACCGCGAGGCCCACTCCTTCTCCACACCCAGGGCAATGGCATAGGGAAGAAGACTCTCGAAATGCTCCGGAGTATCCTCGGGCATGTCCACACCCGCCAGAGCTCTGATCCGCTCCTTCTCGGCGGTCATCATGTACATACGGAAACCCTCAAGGTAGTCCATAAGTTTGCGCCCATCGGGAGTGTAGTTCTTCATGAGGAAGAAGAAAAGCACGTTGATCACCAGGGCGGCCATAAAGGAGAGGGCAAACGGGAGCGTCGCGGCCTCGGAGAGAAGTCCCACTACTACAAGTTCCCCCCCAAGGAATGGGATGGCAAAGACCGAGAAGAAGATGCCTCTGATGATCTGACCGAATTTTCTTCTTTTGAACCCCTCCCTTAGGGAACGGAAGGCGTTGTAGACAAATACGGAGACACCTATGGTCCATCCCGTAAATATGACCATGGAAACAAGGACAAAACCGATGTCCCCTGTCGCGACACCCATTAAAACCCCGCTACCACCTATCAGAAGAACAGTAGCCAGCAGGCCTGTAGCCACCCAACCCCAGTTGCGGAGGAAAAACTCCTTTCTTCGCCCCGAAATATGATCCCTTATATCTCTTTTGGCGGAGAGGAGTTCGCTGTGGCTCTCCTTGTCTACAGGAAGAGGCTTTCCCGAAGGGAATAGCGACCTGAGGAAAACCTTCTCCACCATTTTCAGTTCTCCCGTATCCTTTTCCGTACGGTGCAGGGTGAAGCGGTTTTTGCTTTTCCGGAAAAGACCCTTAGGGACATCATGCTCCTCTATACGCATGTAGCCCCTTACAGCAAGATCAATAAGTGTTGCCGTAAAGGTATCATCCTTCATTTTCTGATGGTAAACATAAGAGGACATCGCCGGGGTCACTCCCTCCGGGGGATAGAAGAGGGGAATAACGTGACCGGGCCTGATGTCCTTTCCGTAACGGATCCATACGATCATGTAGTAGGCAAAAAGAAGGAGAACAACCAGTGGCGGCACAATACCGCCGTATTTTTCGATGAACAATGCCCTGGATTGACGTTTCAGAGACGCCTCGGAAGGGAAGACAAAACCTTTCGGGAAAGCGGCAACTATAGTGAGACCCTCACCGGGGCCCAGAGGCCTCGTCGTCTCAAAAAAGGCGGTATTTCCGGCCATGCGTCCGGAGGCATTCTGTGCCCTTGACCCCTGGGGGCCCGTGTACCAGGCTATCTTTGTAACATCAGCACCCTCAGGCAGGGTCAGAAGGGCCGTTGCCCTCTCGATGGCGAACTCCCATCCTGTTCCGGTAACATTCCAGTAGAGTTCGTCATGTTCCTCGAAGAAGCCTGCCTGCTCGGTCGTGAGGTAGACCACCGTATAGGTGTGTTCCCCGAGGGGAGCGTATGAATTGGGGTCCCCGATACGGACCCTCACTCCGTTGCTCATTTTTTCGGTCTTCCACGGAACGGGCCCTCCATCGAGAAGGACGGTCTTTACGGAGAAGCCGACCTCCACGTTCTTTCCCGAAGGATCTTTGTAGCGGGTGGGGAAATCCCTGAATATTCCCCTGTTTATCCGGTTGTGTTCTATCTGTACGGTAATGTCCTCACGGACGCTGAGGCTTCCATCTTTTTGGACCTCTATGGAACTGTTGAAGGATATTATCCTCTCATAACCGCTGGCAGGCACCGCAATGGCAAGAACCACCAGCAATACAGCAGAAAATCGTCTCAGAATACTCATGGGTGCGCCTCCGTCCGTCCCTTTGTTCCTTACTGGAACGAGACCTTCGGGACAGCCCTGTCCTCCTCCGCTGCCTCGAAATAGTCGCGCTTTGTAAAACCGAAAGGCCCGGCGATCAGGTTGTTGGGGAATACCTGGATCAGGGAGTTGTAGCCTCTGGCGGCGCCATTGTAGTATCTCCGGGCCATCTGGATCTCACCCTCAAGAGTCCCCAGATTCTGCTGCAAATCAAGGAAGTTTGTGTTTGCCTTGAGTTCGGGGTAGTTCTCGGCTACTGCGAAAAGGGATCTCAGTGTTCCCGTCAGGGCGTTCTCCGCCTGGGCGCGTTCAGTCACCGACCCCGCGCTTACCGCGGCAGAGCGGGCCGCAGTCACTTTCTCGAAGAGTTCTCGTTCGTGGGTCGCATAACCTTTTACTGTCTCCACAAGGTTTCCGACGAGGTCCGTTCTTCGCTTCAACTGCACATCGATACCACTCCAGCCTTCATCAACAAGGTTGCGGGAACGGATCATTGTGTTGTAAGTCCTCATCACGAACAGACCTAATACCGCGACAATACCAAGAACAATCCAAAGGGCCGTCATTTTATCTTCACCTCCGGCGAATTTTTTACTGATTTTGATACTATACCCCAAAACAGCCAAGACCGGACCTGGGTCAAATAACGGGCTTGACTTCTATATGAATGGTGATATGCTATTGATAACCGTTATCAATAGAGGAGGCGATCAACATGCCCGGTTGGGATGGGAGAGGCCCATGGGGCGGAACAGGTCCCGGAACCGGCTGGGGACTTGGTCCGTGTGGAGCAGGGGCAATGCGCGGCCGTGGTTTCCGAAGGGCTGGCCGGTTCGGGGGCGGTTTTGGATACGGTAGAGGTTTCGGCCCCGGATGGGGTGCCCCCTGGGGAGCGGCCCCATACGGGGGATATCCGGCACCCTGGCAGAATGTGGACCCCGCCGACGAAAAGGCAGCACTCGAGGATGAACTCGGGGCCCTTGAGGCGCAAATGAAGGAAGTCAGGGACCGTCTCGACAGGATCGAGAAAGAATCCTGATCCGCTACTGCCAACTCTTTTCTCCAGGACCCGGTTCTGATGAACCGGGTCCCCCTTTTTGGGGATTTATGTCATCATTGAGATCATCAGTTTTTCAGGAGGAGTGATTTGATGAAGATCGCTGTAGCTTTTGAAAACGGGAACGTATGCCCCCATTTCGGGCACGCGCCCTTTTATCGTATCTTCGATGTGTCCGGGGAATCAATAACAGGAAGCACGGATCATCAGAGTCCCGGCCACGCTCCCGGAGTTCTTCCAAAGTGGCTGTCGGAACTCAAAGCCGATGTGATTATTGCGGGTGGGATGGGTCCCCGTGCTGAGGAGCTGTTTGTTTCCTTCGGCATAAAGCCCGTCACAGGCGTTTCGGGACCCGCGGAAGAGGCCGTCAGATCCTTCATCGACGGAACCCTTACCCAGGGAAAGAGCTCCTGCGGACACGTTACAGGAGAGGCCGGGGACCATCACCACTAATGCCAGTAAAACCTTTCACGATAGCTGTAGCGAGCGGCAAGGGCGGAACGGGGAAGAGTTGCGTGGCCGCGTCCCTGATGGTCGCCACTCCGGGACTTCTCGGGGCAGACGCGGATGTCGAAGAACCGAATCTTTCGCTTCTGCTTGGAGCAGTCTCCATATCCTCATCAATGGTGGAGACGGTCCTCCCTGTAGTAGACGAGAGAATTTGCAACCGTTGCGGCAAGTGCATTGACGCCTGTCGTTTCGGCGCGCTCAACATGTTCGGTGACTCTTTCCCCACGCCAAATGACCTGTGTCACGGGTGCGGTGTCTGTTCCATGGTCTGCCCGGTTAATGCCATTTCGGAGAAAGGCAGACCCATAGGCGAAATCCGCATGAACGTCAAAGATGATCTCAAAATCTACGAGGGGCGCCTCATGGTAGGGATGCCAAACCCGATCCCTGTGATCCATGCCACCATCGAGGCCGCCATGGCGGAGAGAAAAAACCTTGTTATCGACTGCCCTCCAGGGACTTCCTGTCCCATGGTCGCGGCTGTAAGGAGCGCCGACGTGGTGATCCTTGTGACAGAACCGACCCCCTTTGGAGCAGCAGACCTGGATCTTGCCCTTCAGGTAGTCAGCAACCTTGAAAAACCCGCCCTTGTGGTCATAAACAGGGCTGACCTGGGCGAAGCGGACATAGACTCACTGGCCGGGAAATACAATGTCCCCGTGGCAGCCCGACTTCCTTTCTCCCGTTCCGTGGCGGAATCCTACGCCAGGGGGAACCCCCCGGCCTCGATCGATCCAGAGTGGAAAAAAGCAATGATCGGCATACGAGAAATATCTGAAAGGATGTTCAGGAATTGAAGCCGAAAGAAATAACTGTAGTCAGCGGAAAAGGCGGAACCGGTAAAACCTCGCTAACGGCGACCCTGGCATCTTTTTCTCCTCAGAAGACCGTCCTGTGCGAGGCTGACGTAGACGCTCCCGATCTCGAAATCCTCCTGAATCCGACCCTTGAAGAGGAACACCCTTTCATGGGCATGCAGACAGCAACCGTCGACGGGGACAGATGCATCGGCTGCGGCAGATGTGTCGATGTCTGCCGATTCGGGGCCATCGGGATGACATCCCAAAAGGCTGTGATCGACAAGACTTTTTGTGAGGGCTGCTCAGCCTGCGCCCTGGTATGCCCTCAGAAATGCATCAGCATGGATGACACAAGACAGGGAACGTGGTTCAGGGGACAGACCGACTTCGGAGACATGGTGCATGCGAGGCTCAATCCGGGAGGGGAGAATTCGGGCATGCTTGTTCAGCTTGTCCGCCGGGAGGCCATGAAAACATCCGAGAGAACCGGTGCAGGCATTATTCTCACCGACGGGCCTCCGGGAATTGCATGTCCGGCCATCTCCGCGGTCACCGGAGCCGACATAGCACTGGTGGTAACAGAGCCTACGATGTCGGGCAAACACGACATGCTCAGGATCGCCGGCCTCTGTGGGCGCCTCGGCACGAAAGTGGCGGTCATTCTCAACAAGGCGGACCTCAGCGGTGAGGGAGCAAAAAAAATAGAAGAGGCCTGCCTGGAGAACGACCTGCCTCTTCTGACATCCATTCCTTTTCTTATCGACGTGGTCCATGCCGTATCGCAGGCACGAATCCCCTCGAAGGAACTCGAAGATTATGTCAAACCCGTCTGGGACTTTCTGATGGAGATGTAACCAGGGATCCCAGAGCGGACATTATTTTTTCTGCCATCTCAACCGGCTGGTTCCCCCCGGCGTAATCCTCCAGCCTCCCCGCATCGCTCAGCAGAGACATGTTTCTGTCTATGGGGAGGCTGGCAAGTACTGGAATATCCCACCTTGAACAAATCTCACCGGTGTGGCTTGGACCGAAGATCTCCCACTTCTCCCCACAGTGCGGACACAGGGCGTGACTCATGTTCTCGACGACACCCACAAGCGGGACATTCATCATTCTGGTCATATGCATCATCTTCTCGACTATTTTCGTTGAAAGATCCTGTGGCGTCGTGACCATGACTATTCCGTCAAGGGCTATGGTCTGCATGACCGTCAAAGGCGCGTCAGAAGTTCCGGGAGGAAGGTCTATGACAAGCATTTCCGAGTCGCCCCAGTTGGTATCGTTCCAGAACTGGCTTATGACGTTGCCGATCAGCGGGCCTCTCCACACAACCGGCCTGGACGTATCCTCCATAAAGAGATTCATCGAAATTATCCTTATCCCCAATGAAGGTGATGCCAAGGGCTCGATCCCTTCGGGCGTGCCTTTGGGCATTCCGGAAACTCCCATCATGGAAGGTATCGATGGGCCGGTAATGTCGGCATCAAGCAGGGCAACCCTGTTCCCGAGACGGGCAAGCCCGATGGCGAGGAGGGCCGATACGCTGCTCTTGCCTACTCCCCCCTTGCCACTTCCAACGGCAATTATGTGTTTGAAACCGCCCCTGGTGGGGACAGGCATGGAACATGTCGCAGGATCCTGGTTGCAGGAGCCCTGACTCTGGCACCCTTCACATTTGCTATCGCTCAATACAATTCCACCTCTTCCTAACCGAGAGGTATCTCCTTGAGAGAACCTTTCCTGAATTTTTCCAGTGCCTCGGAGCACGTGCACCCACTGGCCTCAAAGGCACGAATTTCCGAAGCCTTGAGAGCCATTGTAGCATTCGGACCAAGCCTTGGGGCAATAAGAGTCTTCGCTCCCTTCGCGGCTATGCTCTGCACAGCCATTCCCCCTGCTCCGTGGGCAGCCTGGGTGGCATCATTTGACATAGATTCCTCCAGGTTGCCGTCCTGATCCAAAATCAGGAAAAAGGGACACCTGCCGAAACGCTCCGCAACCATACTGTCCATGGTCGGACCTTCTGACGCTATGGCTATCTTCATCTAGAACCTCCATTGTGATAATTGTTATCAACAGCAGAAAATACTATAGTCCTCCGACAGGAGCGAGTCAATCCACTCTGTTCACCGTGAAATGGGAAAAACCAGAAACAAAGGCGTAAACGGTGAACGGGAGGGGCGGAAAGGCGAGGAGACTGGAGACGGGAGGCAGGAGACAGGAAAGCAAAACCAACTGCGTAAACGGTCAACGGTCAACGGTGAACGGAAAAGGCAGAAGGGCCTGTCATTCTGAGGACCAACGCGTCTTACGGCTTTTTTGCCCTTCCTGTCTCCTGTCTCCTGTTTCCTGTCTCCTGTTTCCTGTTTCCTGTTTCCTGTCTCCTGATGCCTCCTGACTCCTTGATCTTTTATTGATATTCACTCTTGACAAAAAGTTTGGGCATGCTAACATTTCCGAAGACAAAAAACCAGGAGGGTTCTTATGCCAACCACGCTTTGCTCCATGAAAAATGGACAGACAGCAAAAATAGTAATGCTACCGCCGGGCATGAGCGGCCGCAGGCTTGAGGCTTTGGGATTAAGGCCCGGGAAAGCTGTCACCAAGGTATCCGGCATGCCCTTCAGCGGTCCGGTGACATTAATTCTTGACGGCCGGCAGATAGCTATTGGCCACGGAATATGCTGCAAGGTCACCGTGGAGCTTTTTTCAGCGGGGGGTAACCAGGGATCATGAAGTTCTGTTCCCATTGCCCCCAGGGAGGATGTCTTCGCCCATGCAGCAACCCGGACCAGGAAATGTCCGGACTGAAACCACGCAAGGTTCTTCTGGTTGGCAATCCCAATGTAGGCAAGAGCGCACTCTTTTCCAGGTTGACCGGAGTTCACGCTGTTTCATCAAATTACCCCGGCACGACCGTAGGTTTCACTGAGGGGAACCTTTTCATCAAGGGGGAGAGATTCCGTCTTATCGATGTTCCGGGGGCCTACACGATAGACCCGACCAACGAGGCCGAGGAAGTGGCCCGGCGGATTCTTGAAGAGGAAGCCGACATCGTGGTGATAACCATCGACGCCACGTCACTGGAAAGAAATCTCAACCTGGCCCTGCAGGTACTTGAGCTTGGACATCCCTCCGTTGTTGCCCTGAACATGTTCGACGAGGCACGCCACGAGGGAGTCAATATAAATGTCGAGGCCCTTGAGAAGGAACTCGGCGTTCCGGTTATCCCCACCGTTGCTGTCAGCGGCCAGGGAATCAGTGATCTTGTTTCGCGTCTCGAGGAAGCCAGAGTCGCAAAAAACAGCGTAGTTTCGGGAAAAGACCGCTGGGCCAGGATAGGCGAGATAGTGAGTTCGGTTCAGACTATCGGGCATCGCCACCATTCACTCAGGGATCGTATAGAGGATTTTTCGGTTCACCCGGGCTGGGGAGCAGTTCTCGGAGTCCTGGCGATACTTGGCAGTTTCCTGGCCGTAAGAGCCCTCGGTGAAGGGCTTATAGATTTTGTCCTGGATCCGATCTTTGAAAATCTGTTCATGCCCCTTTTCGCATGGATCGGCTCACTCCTCGGGGGCGAGGGGTCTTTTCTTTTCAGGACACTTATTGGTATGACAATAGACGGAGAGATAGATCCGGAAATGAGTTTCGGACTGCTTACCACGGGCCTTTATGTCCCTCTCGTAATGGTTCTGCCCTATGTTGTGGCCTTCTACGGAGTCCTGAGTTTCCTTGAGGATGTGGGCTACCTTCCAAGATTCGCTGTTCTTTTCGACGCACTTATGCACAGGATAGGTCTTCACGGGTTCGCCATAGTCCCGACACTTCTCGGGCTCGGATGCAACGTGCCGGGCATAATGGCAACCAGGATACTGGATTCGCGGAGGGAACGTTTCATCGCCGCTACCCTGATATCGGTAGCAATACCCTGCGCCGGGCTCCAGGCCATGATAATCGGGGCCCTTGGCGATCTTGGCGGCCGCTACGTCCTGGCTGTCTATGGGACCCTTTTCCTTTCATGGGTTATTCTTGGAAGCATTCTTCACAGATTCCTTCCCGGTTTCAGCCCCGAACTGGTCATCGAGATCCCCCCTTACAGACTTCCTTCCTTTTCGGGAATAGGGTTCAAACTGTGGCTCAGGGTAAAGGGTTTCCTTATCGAAGCAATTCCACTGGTCCTGGTTGGGGTTTTCGTTGCCAATCTACTGTCGACATCAACCGTCATGCACACAGTGTCAGCCTTCTTGTCCCCTCTCTTCAGGGGAGTTCTGGGCCTTCCGCCGGAGACCGCGGGGCCGATTCTTCTGGGCTTTCTCCGCAAGGATATCGCTGTTGGAATGCTGATCCCGATGAGGCTCGACCCGGGGCAGATGGTTGTCGCCGTCGTGACCCTTGCAATGACTTTTCCATGCATTGCTACCTTCATTGTTCTGTGGCGCGAGCTGGGTCTGCGCGACATGCTTCTTTCGATCGGCATTATGATCCTCGCGGCCCTGGTTGCCGGAGGCCTGCTGAACGCTCTTTTCGCTCTGGCCTAGAACGAGTTTCATGCCAGGGGGAAAGCTGCCCGTTCTCCATCCGGGAGGGTTTCCAGCCTCCAGCCGGTATCGAATATCCTCGCAAGGAGATCTCCGTCAACGAGCCCTGGAGACCGGGGCTCGAAGAGCACGCCGTCTTTGAGGAAAAATATCCTGTCGGCAAAACGCAGAGCGTAGTTGATGTCGTGAAGTGCGACAATAATGCCTTTTCCCTTTTCCCTTAGTTCCCCCAGCAGCCGGAAAACACCCATCGCGTGCCGGGGATCCAGAGCGCTGACGGGTTCGTCCAGAAGCAGGACCGAAGTATCCTGGGCCAGGGCCCTTGCTATGGTCACTCTCTGTGCCTCTCCTCCCGACAGGTCGGTGACCAGCATCTCCTCAAAAGATGAAAGATCAACTTTTTCCAGCGCCGACCTTGCCATATCGGCATCCGCTGGAGAAAGCCTCGCAAACCTGCCCGAAGCCGGGAACCTGCCCATCAGAACTGTCTCCATTACTGTGAAAGGCATGAAAAAGCCTGTCTGCTGAGGCACTACGGCGACCCTTTTCGCCACCTCGCGCCGAGGAAGCCCCGCCAGATCATCCCCCAGCAGAAATACAGAGCCGCGATCCTTGCGGCCAATGCCCCCCGCCGCAGCCAGGAGAGTGCTCTTCCCGCTTCCGTTGGGACCCAGGAGGGCTATGATCTCCCCAGCGTTAAGATCAAGATCGATGCTCTGCAGGACCTCCCGTGAACCAAGGGTTACACCCAGTCCGCGCAGGGAAAGCAGGGTTTTCATCTTTGCCTCCAGAGAAGAAAACAGAATATCGGCCCGCCTATCAGGGATGTTATGACACCTACCGGCAGTTCGCCGAGAGTTCGGGCCGCAGAATCAGCCAGCAAAAGGAGAACTGCACCCCCCGTAACGCTCAGGGGAACAAGTCTTGCGTGGGACGGCCCTATCAGGAGCCTGCAGAGGTGAGGCACGACCAGGCCTACGAATCCGATTATGCCGCTTATGGATACAGCCACAGCCGTCGCCAGAGAACAGCCGAAAAGCAAGAGACAGACCGTCTTGCGGTCATCCACTCCGAGGGATCTGGGGTTTGCCCCGGAAGAAATTACATCCAGATCCCTTGCCCAGAAAAGACCAAGAACAAATACAAGAAGGGCGGACAAAAAACTCCACCCCACATCACCCCAGGATGAAAGAGAGAAACTCCCCATAAGCCAAAGCACTATCGCTCCTACCTGGTCTCCGGAAAGAGCCTTCACCAGAGTGATACAGGCTCCGAGTATGCTGCCAACTATCACACCGGCAAGGATAAGTCTTGCGGGGGAAGCCGATTCCCTGCCTCCATGCCCCAGGATCCAGACCAGACCCAGGGCGGCCACACCACCGACGAAAGCCAGAGGGGATACGAAAGGCATTCCGAGGGTGATGGCGATCGAGGCCCCGAGAGCTGCCCCTGTAGCAACACCAAGGGTGTAAGGTTCCGCAAGAGGATTCAGCAGAACTCCCTGGAAAACTACTCCGCTCCCCGCGAGCACCGCTCCAACGGCACAGGCTGTCAGTGCCCGTGGAAGCCTTATCGAAAGGATGATCACCGACCTGGGATCTGTTCCGGGGATCCTCCCCAGAATAACCCGGACGATCTCCCGGATCGTTATCGGCACCTCCCCTGTGGATACGACCCAGACAAGGGAAGCGAAAAGAAAAAAAACAAGGACGGAAAAAAGGATCCGGAACGAACTCCTGTTCATGAGCGGGTCATTCCCCGGCTGCCGCGGATAGAAGTGATATCTCCTTACGGAGCGTTTCCGCCCTCAGGAGGACCTTCTCCTGGGAAATACCAAGTTTTTCGGCATACCAGACCGCCCCGCCGGCTCCCGCACCGTCCTGGACCGGGCCTGCCTCCATGCCCGTCACATCCACACCGATCCTGTCGGCTAGGGGCATGAGACCCGGGGCAGAAAAACCCGTAGTGACGAGTCTGAATCTTCCCCTGTAACCAAGGTCTCTCGAAAGGGCAGCAACAGCCAGCATCCGGATGTCTCCGGCAAGCACTATCTCGGCCCTGTCTTTGGCTCCCGCCAATATTCCAGCCGCAATTATCTGGAAAGGGTCCCCCACCGCTGTCACGGCTTCAAACCCCCGGCCGGAAAAGCAGCCCCGGCTAAAACCGGGAATCTCTTCTTGTGATCCCTGAGGATCATCCAGACCGAGAGAAACAATGAGGGCTGAGGCGGTCTCATGCCCACCGGGAACAGACTCGGCTATGACAAGATCCTCCCCCATCCGCGACAGGAGTCTTCCAATGCTGAAGCCGCAGTCCCATAGCCTTTCGGAGTCTTTGACAGCGGCCCTTTCTCCCGGCTTTCCCCCGGGGACAGCCCCGGTCTCCATGTATGGAGACCGGGGAGGAGTAAAGGAACCCGCACGAACTATTATCATGGGAAAATCGGATACAAGCCTGGCGGCCCTTGTGAGCATCGAAGGCAAAACCGGAAAATCTCCCGGAAGGTCCCTGACTTTTTCCGGCACCGGAAAACCCCACCAGATAAAATCCGCCTCTTCGTGGGAGGCAAGGCGACACGAAGGATTGTCTCCAGCCGAGGTGTCACCTGTCAGGAGGAGGAACAATTTTTCTTCTCCCTTTCTGTCACCCTGGAAGCGGCATCGAGATGTTTACACCGTCCCCTTGCCCGGAAAGATGGGCAACTGCATGAAGAGTGCAGCACATCCACCGCGTAATCAGAACTTCCGTGGGCAATAAAGATCGATCCTGACACACGCTCAAGCCTTTCTTCAGGAAAAGATGAAGCGGCGGGAACCTTCTCACCGTCAAGAGCCCGATTTGAAAGAGCATCGGCCCTGCTGTTCCGTTCTCTCGGGATCCATTCCAGAACAGCCCCGGTCTCATCGACCAGCGTTCTCGCCCTGCCCGCGAAACCTTTCAGCCTTTCTTCCCGGACCTTCCAGTCTCCTTTGACCTGGGAGATCACCAGCCTGCTGTCACCGCGCACGATCGTGCCCCTGAGACCTCTCTTTTTTATCTCCTCCAGAAGGATTATCAGGGCCTGGTATTCGGCCTCGTTATTCGTCCCCACGCCAAGAGCCCGACACTCTTCCCAGAGGATCTCACCGTCTTCTCCAATAATGCAGGCTCCGGCAGATGATTCGCCCGGGTTCCCGCGGGAAGCTCCGTCAAAAAAAGCTACAGCCATGGTCAACAATTCTCCCCTTTAATGATCACCGGTTCACTACAGTCTGCCCCAATCGGCCTCCAGACCCAGGCCCGCCCCCTGGGGAATTATCTTCCATATCCATCGGCTGTCAGGGTGATAAGGGAGCTGGAAGGAGAAGATTCTCTCTATCTTTCCCTGGTCACTGCTGCTGGCGTAGCCGACGTGAAGCCAACCCCCTTCAAGAACGTTCCAGATACCGATCTGCCCGGAGGCAAGAGAGCTCCACTGCACCTGGGTTGGGTTGAACTGCTGGTAGTCCGATTTTGTCACCCATACCATTCTGCCAGTGGTGTTACGGAGATCGAGCACGCGACTTCCTCCAAGGGCAAAAACCGGCATGGCAACCAACAAACAGAAGAAAAGAGCGGCGCACAGGGCAAAAGAATTCCTCTTCATCAGATCAGCTCCCTTTTCATAAAATGCTCCCCTCCAGCAGGGCAGACTTTCCAAAGGAGATTATACCCTCTGCCCCCTATCGTGAAAAACACGGGGCCGAAAGCTCATCGCTTTCGGCCCCGGCCTGCCCGTTCATTCCCATACGCCTCACAGAGACTTTTTACCCCTAGTGGTTCACGGCAAGAGAAGAAAAAAGATAAACACTGCTTTCTGTGCCCAGCCCGAACGAACTTTCAAACGGAATCTTTTCCCCTGACACTGCCCCTTTAAGATTATCAATAGCAACGTTTTCCTCTGCCAAAACCGA
>Ga0334882_1000371_pt1 | contig 71902 bp, 62 predicted proteins | sample GraSluR1_MG_5_FD_207226 | JGI IMG/M metagenome (GOLD analysis project Ga0334882, IMG submission 207226) | Sludge microbial communities from methane-producing bioreactor in Wageningen University, Netherlands - Granular Sludge_15_04-R1 | ecosystem: Engineered > Bioreactor > Anaerobic >... | reverse complement strand
TTGCCACTCTTTTCCTTGGTGTTATGATTCCGGGCATTAAGACACTATGGAGCCAGGGAGGCAGCCAGTTATGCTATGGCATGATAGTAGGCTCAGGTCAGTATTTTGTGGCTCTGCTGGTAACAGTTTTGCTGCTTACGCCGCTTTTTAACGTACCCCATGCTTTCGGAACCATTCTTGAGATAGGCTTTGCCGGTGGTCATGGCACGGCTGCCGGAATGGAAGAGGTTTTCAACCAGATAGGTTTTCCGGCAGGGTCGGCACTGGCTTATATGTCTGCCACAGTAGGTATAATAGTGGCTGTTGTCGGTGGTATAATATATATCAACATAGCTATCAGAAAAGGTTATTGCAAAGGTATCGACGCCTCAAAGGGAATACCTGAGTTCAAAAAGTCCGGCCTGATAAAGAATGACTCAGACAGATACCCGATATCAACGGCAACAGTTGCAACTGAATCTGTTGAACCCCTCGCGTTCCATTTTGCAATTGTGGCCGTGGCTGTACTCATAGGATGGGTTATGCTCCATTTTGTAAGACAGATACATCCCGTACTGCAGGGATTTCCACTTTTCCCACTCGCAATGATAGGGGGAATGATAGTACAGATAATCTCCAAACCCCTTAAAGTTGACAGATATTACGACAAGAAGACATTCGACAGGATTCTGGGCATTTCACTCGATTTCCTGGTCGTTGCGGCTATCTCTTCATTGAAACTGGATCTTTTTCTTGCCAATTTCTGGCCTTTCCTGATACTTATGGTATTCGGAGTCTTCTGGATATATTTTTGTCTTGTCTATCTTGCTCCCAGAATGCTGCCCATCAACTGGTTTGAAAGAGGAATAACAGAATACGGCATGCAAACAGGCGTTACTGCCATCGGCCTGCTGCTGCTCAGACTTGTCGATCCGGAATACAAGACCGACACCGCTCAGGCATTCGGATTTAAGCAGATGCTCTATGAGCCATTCTTTGGTGGCGGCTTCATCACTGCAACGGCTCCCTTTATCGTTATTGGTATGGGCGTCTGGTATTCAATTCTTTTCGCTGCACTGATAATGATCGGTTTTTTTGCCTTGTCCTGGATAAACGGCTGGGTAAATATGAAGCCTGTACGCGAAGTCTCTGAATGATTTTTATTGTTTGAGTATTAATTGAATGCCATTTTTTTTGTGCATATTTATATGCCGGATAACATGGTATAATTTAAGTAATACCCCGATGAGAAAAAACAATATAGAAATAATACTGGTTCCTATTGCCCTGACAAGGGAAGGCGAGATAGCAATGGAACAGGCTGTTAAGTTCCAGAAAGTATTTGGTTCCAGGCTGATCATAATGAATGTAATCCCCCGGACAAGGGAACGTACTGGCATCTTCAGGAAGGAGTCGCCGGCCATGGTTCTCGAAAGAGCGCATGGCAGACTTGAAGAGTTCGTGAAGAACTACTTCGGAGGAGATTTGCCGGATTTTGTCAGATTGCATGTACGCTGCGGAGCCCTGATACCATCAATAATAGAGGCATCGAAAGAGTTTTCGTCTCAACTGATTATTATCAAGAAAAGTAAAAGGATTATTGGTAAATTTGCAGCGTTCAGAAGACATAATGCCGAGAAGCTTATCGGCCAGTCATTCTGTCCCGTTCTTACAATTAGCGAAGACTTTACACACGAGGGGATAAGTAATATTGTCATGCCCGTCGACATAACCAAAAAAAGTGAAGACAAAGTTCGATGGGCCATTTTTCTGGCAAAGAGATTCAATGCCAGGATTACCATAATATCGGTATTGGATATAAATATAGAAGCCAGAACCAGCCTGGCATACAGAAAAGCTGTGGCTATTGAAGACCAGCTGCTTGCTGAAAATATAGACTGTGAGCTGCTTCTCATAACAGAGACTTCCGGGGTGTTGTGGGAGGTATTTCTTAAGCAGGCGGAAAGGGTTAATCCAGATCTTATTGTCATAATGACACATGAAGAGACTATCCTCTTCGGAGATTATATAGGACACTTTGCCCGTGAGGTTATACACAGGGCGGTGCAACCGGTTTTCAATGTGGTTCCCAGGGTGGGAACCCTGTTCGAAGTATTCGGTGAAGAATGGGAAAAAACTGAAGAAAAAGATGAAGAGGGAAATGTTAAAAATGAACAATAACTCTGTTGGTTAAATTGTAACTATATTAATAAGAAATACTATGCAGAACAAATTACAGGAGCTTACTGAAAAAATCTATCAGGAAGGTGTTTCAAAAGCTAATGAGGAGGCTGAGAAGATACTCGTAGAAGCCGGGAAGGAATCAAAACGAATAATTGAAGAAGCAGACAAAAAAGCAAGTCTGATGATTGAGGATGCTGAAAAAAAAGCAGAGGAAATCATCAAGAACGGAAATTCAGAACTAAAGATCTCCTTCCGCCATGCGGTCAACACACTTAAGCAGGATCTGGAGAAGACTATCTCGGGCAAACTGGTAGCCGAGAAGGTTTCTCAGGCATTTGAAGATGATAATTTTGTGGCCGACCTTATCAAAACAATATATCATAACTGGAAGCCTGAAACCACAGGGTCGCCAATGGAGGTGCTGGTATCAAAGGAAAAGGCCGGTGCCATTGAGAAAAGGCTTAAAGCAGAGATAGGTTCTGAACTGGGCAAAGGCCTTACCGTTAAGCCTGTCAGTTCGATCAAGACAGGTTTTGAAATTATTCCTTCAGGCGGCGGGTTCAAGATAAGCGCCACTGGCGGAGACATTGAAGCCTACCTGAAAGAGTTTATCAGACCAAAACTTATTAATATACTATTTGAATAGAGCCGGTATTATGTTCAAGAGACTATATCATTGCTATGTAGCCGGCCTCTACGATCTCTCTTTTGACGATGGCAAGAACCTTATCCCTCTTGAAGAGTTCAGAAGTGAGATGAAGGAAATATTACACCCCGATGATTATCAGCTTGCCTCGCTGCTTTTTATGCCATATGATAATAAGAACCTGATAAGGTTTTTTTCAGGCAAGGGTGAGCAGCACGATATCCACGGCAATTATTCTCAGGAAGAGTTTGAAGAACAGGTAAAACTACTCGACTCAATAATCAAAGTAGATGACATCCTGCCTTCATATATGGTAGAGATCATAGGAGACTGGCTCGCAGGCGAAAAGAGTATCGACCTTATTGATGCGGAAAAGAGACTCACGGAAGGCTATTTCAATATGGTAGACAACTCCGGAAGTATGTTCCTTAAAAAATGGTCAGAATTCGAACTTGACCTGAATAATATATTGGTACTTAAGAATTCGATGGAACTTGACCTCGATGCTTCTGATCAGATAGTTGGCAGAAATCAGTTGACTGAAGAACTTAAGATTATTTCACGCAGAAAAAGTGATTTCCGAATTCCACCTGAGCCTGAGTATGCATCGGTGATCTTCAATATAGCAGGAGAAACTGAATTCCTCGAAAGAGAACTCAAAATTGACCAGATCAAGTGGAGGTATATAAATGACCTTATCTTTTTTGAATATTTCACTATTGATTTTATCCTTGGGTATCTGGTTAAACTCTCAATAGCACTCAGGTGGAAAGAACTCATTCCTGAAAAAGGTGAGGAAATGCTCAGAAAACTGGTCACAGAGCTTAAGGAAACAGAGGATAAGGATAAGGCTGAGGCTGAAGCTAAGTAGCCCTGAAATGATTTATATAAGGATAATTAAACTGTAAGTAAAAGTAAACAACAATAATATGCAGACAAAAGGTAAAGTTTATGGTATTATTTCAAACCTTGTAATTGTCAATACCGAAGGACCTGTTGCCCAGAATGAAATATGCTTCATAGGAGACGGAGATACAAAGCTTATGGCTGAAGTCATAAAGGTTACCGGTAACCAGGCTTTTGTGCAGGTTTTTGAAAGTACCAGGGGACTGAAGACAGGTATTCCGGTTGAGTTTACAGGGGGTATGCTTGAAGTAACTCTTGGTCCGGGTATTCTTTCAAAAAACTATGACGGATTGCAGAATGACCTTCACAAGATGACGGGAGTCTTCCTGAAAAAAGGAGAATATACCTACCCGCTCGATGATGATAAGGTTTGGAACTTTTCAGCACTCGCTAAGGAGAAAGATATTGTTTATCCCGGTTCTTGGCTGGGCGAGGTGACAGAAAACTGGATGCCTCACAAAATAATGGTGCCCTTCGCATTTCAGGGCTCTTACAAGGTCAAATGGATCATCTCTGACGGAGAATACAGGGCTGATGAGAAGATAGCTGTTCTTACTGACTCTGAAGGTAACGACCATGATGTTACCATGATCCAGAAATGGCCGGTAAAAGTGCCGATAAGGGCTTACAAAAACAAGCCAAGACCATTCAGGCTGCTCGAAACCGGGGTCAGGGTAATCGACACCCTTAATCCGATCACTGAGGGAGGTACCGGCTTTATACCTGGTCCTTTCGGTTGTGGCAAAACCGTGCTTCAGCACGCCATTTCAAAGCAGGCTGAGGCCGACATGGTCGTTATAGCTGCCTGCGGAGAAAGGGCAAATGAGGTTGTTGAGATATTTACCGAATTTCCTGAGCTGATAGACTCAAGAAGTGGCAGGCGACTGATAGAAAGAACCACTATCATAGCAAACACTTCAAATATGCCGGTAGCGGCAAGGGAGGCTTCTGTCTATACTGCAATGACCATTGCGGAATACTACAGATCCATGGGTCTGAAGATACTCTTGCTGGCCGACTCGACATCACGCTGGGCACAGGCATTGCGCGAAATGTCAAACAGGATGGAAGAGCTGCCGGGTCCTGATGCATTTCCGATGGACCTTCCCGCAATTATCTCAAATTTCTATGCACGGGCCGGATACGTAGAGCTTGTTAACGGCAAAACCGGATCAATTACCTTTATAGGTACTGTTTCCCCGGCCGGCGGTAACCTTAAAGAACCGGTTACCGAATCAACCAAAAAGGCTGCCAGGTGTTTCTATGCACTCTCACAGCAGCGGGCCGACTCAAAAAGATATCCGGCCATCGATCCTATTGAGAGCTACTCCAAATATCTCGAATATGACGAGGTACGTGAATATATGGCTAAAAATATCGCTCCTGACTGGTACGATAACGTTGTAAAGGCGAAGGACTATCTTCTCAGAAGCAAGGAGGCCCAGGAGCAGATCAATATTCTTGGTGATGACGGTGTGCCTGTAGATTATCATGTAAAATTCTGGAAGGGCGAAATGGTTGACTTTATTATCAGCCAGCAGGATGCTTTCGATAAAGTAGACCAGTTGTGCCCCATTGACCGCCAGAAATTCATGCTGTACCTGGTTCTGAACATAGCAGACAGTGAGTTTGATTTTGAATCATTTGAGGAGGTTTCAACATGGTTCAAAAAGGCAATAAATGCAATGAGGCAGATGAACTTTTCAAAATTTGAATCAGAAGAGTTCAAAAAGTATCACAAAGAGCTAAAGGAAATATTAAAGGAAAAAGTATTGTCATGACAGAGAACAGAGCATTTCAGAAAATATTTACCAAAGTTACCCGCATTACCAAGGCGACATGTTCGTTGCACGCCGACGGAGTGGGTAATGACGAGCTGGCCATTGTTAACGGCAGGCTGGCACAGGTCGTGAAAATTCTGGGTAATGAGGTGACCCTTCAGATTTTTGCAGGAACCGAGGGTATCCCTACGGATGCGGAGATTATCTTTCTGGGTAAACCACCCGTACTGAAAGTAGGTGATGACCTCGGAGGAAGATTTCTCGACGCTTACGGTAATCCTATCGACGGTGGACCGGCACTTATGGGTGCTGAACGCGAAATTGGCGGACCATCGGTTAATCCGGTACGCCGAAAGCAGCCTTCACAACTCATTGCCACCGGGATTGCCGGCATCGACCTTAACAATACACTGGTGACAGGTCAGAAAATACCCTTCTTCGCTGACCCCGATCAGCCATATAACCAGGTTATGGCGACAGTGGCCCTGAGAGCTCAGGCAGACAAGATAATACTTGGAGGTATGGGCCTTACAAATGATGACTACCTATACTATAAGAGCGTATTTGAAAATGCCGGTGCTCTTGAAAGAATCGTTGCATTCGTAAACACAACAGAGAATCCTCCGGTAGAGAGGCTCCTCGTACCTGACATGGCCCTGACAGCAGCAGAATACTTCGCAGTGGAGAAAAAAGAAAAAGTTCTGGTACTGCTTACAGACATGACCTTGTTTGCCGATGCTCTTTCAATAGTTTCGAACAGAATGGACCAGATCCCTTCCAAGGATAGTATGCCCGGATCATTGTACAGCGATCTCGCCAAGATATACGAGAAAGCAGTACAGTTTCCCGATGGTGGTTCAATAACCATTATAGCTGTTACATCCCTGTCGGGAGGAGATATCACACATGCCATACCTGATAATACCGGCTATATTACAGAAGGACAGCTGTTTCTGCGCCGCGATACCGATATAGGAAAGGTTATTGTTGACCCGTTCAGGTCACTCTCACGTCTTAAGCAGCTTGTAATCGGCAAACAGACCAGGGAAGACCACCCGCAGGTAATGAACGCAGCAGTGCGCCTGTTTGCCGACGCAGCAAATGCTAAAACCAAACTCGAAAATGGTTTTGATCTTTCAGAATACGACGAAAGAGCCCTCAGTTTTGCAAAGGCTTATTCCGAAAAACTACTGGCAATAGATGTCAACATCGATGTCGATGAAATGCTCAATACCGGATGGAAACTCTTCTCCGAGAATTTCACCAAAGATGAGGTGGCTATTAAGGAAGAGCTTATGAATAAGTACTGGATCGAAAAGGCTTCTAACTGATATAATCTGATATGGCAATAAGCTTTCAATATAATAAGACATCACTAAACCAGCTTAACAAGCAGCTTAAGATCAGAATCAGGGCGTTGCCGATACTAAAGAACAAGGAGTCGGCCCTCAGGGCTGAAGTTAAGCGGGCAAAGGATATTGCGGAAAAACTCGACCATGAACTGGCAACAATATATGAAAAGTACTACGAGGGCGTAAGATTGTGGGGAGAGTTTGAGCCCGGACTTCTCAGGGTGAAGGAGATAAAGACCACCTGGAGGAAAATTGCCGGGGTGAAGATACCTGAATTCGACGATGTTGATTTCGAGACAAAACCCTTTCTGATTTTTACTAATCCGAAATGGTTCTCCGATGGTATCAGAATACTGAGGGAGCTGACCCTCACCTCCATTAAGAGGGATATATTTATCGAAAAGATGGAGCTTCTCGATTTTGCCCGGAAAAAGACAACTCAAAAGGTTAACCTGTATGAGAAGGTTCAGATTCCAGGCTTTGAAGAAGCCATAAGAAAAATCAAGCGGTTCCTTGAGGATGAGGAGAACCTGTCCAAGTCTGCACAGAAGATTGTGAAGACCAGACAGGCTGCCGCTGCAATGGCAGAGGAGGAAGCGGCATGATAGCACAACTTAAAAAGTTCACTTTCCTGGTCTACCACAAGGACTATAATAACCTGCTCGACAGGCTCAGAGAAGCAGGTGTGGTTCATATAATTGAGAAGGGCAGGAGTGAGGAGGAACATCCCGCCGGAGAATTGATGGCGGAGTTGAGAAGATACGACAATGCAGTTAGAATCGTCAGGAGAACCCTCCCTGATGATGCATCTTCTGCGCAGGTGCCTGATGCAGAAGGAGATCCTGATGAAATTGTCGAAATGGTAGAGTCGCTTGTTGCTGAGAATGATGAACTTAAGAGTAAAATACAAACTCTTAAGGCTGAAGCATTAAAGGTAATACCATGGGGTGATTATGAGATTTCCGATTTCGACAAACTGCTTAAAACGGGATGGAAGATATCTCTCTTTACATGTCCCGCAAAGAGGTTCAGGGATGAGTGGTATGACAGATATTCTATACAGATAATCAATATTGATAAGGGTAAGGCATACTTCGCCGTCGTTCACAAGCCCGGCGAGGAGATAGAAATTGATGCCGATCCTGAAAAACTGGGCGAGAAATCTGCTCCGAAGTTGCTTATTGAAGCTGCACAGGCAGAAGACCGTATTGCAGAAATAAAGCAAATGCTTGTCAATTCATCGGCTGCCTGGCTTCAAATTATTAACAGAGGCCGCACCGGCTTGCTTAACAGAATTGAGTACACTGTAGCTGAAAAACAGGCTGTGGAAGAGGCTGAAGGACGACTCATGATACTTCAGGGTTGGGTTCCTTCAGATTCAGAAGAGAAAGTAACAGAGCTTATTGAAAACAGCGATGTTTATTACTATGAGTCAGAACCAGAGCCTGATGAGAAGGTTCCGGTGATGCTCAGAAACAGCAAGTTTGCGAAACTTTTCGAGCCTATATCAAAGCTTTTCGACCTGCCCGACTACAGGGAGCTCGACCTTACACCTTTCTTTGCTCCGTTTTTCATGCTGTTCTTTGGATTCTGCCTGGGAGATGCAGGATATGGATTGATTTTTATCGCCGCAGGTTTCCTGCTGTACAAAAAAGTACCAAAGGAGATGAGACCTTTTCTCTCTCTGGCAAAATACCTGGGAATTGCTACTGTACTTTTCGGAGTAATATCGGGAACCTTCTTCGGAATGAATCTTATTGATTCAGGATATACACTTACTTCAGAAAGTATCTCCGAACTTGGTAAAACGCATGTGCCCCGGGAAATAGTAAATGGCCTTAATCCTCTTCTGGGAGAGCATTATGATACCCGAAAGGAGTTTATAACTGTTATTGAAGGAACTGTGGGTGAGGATATGGCAAATGCACACAGAACAGCTATTGTGAAAGCAGCAATACCAGATGTTAAGCTGCTAAAACCCTTCAGGCACATTATGCAGGATTCAATAAGCATGTTTTATCTCGCAATCATACTCGGAGCCGTTCAGATAATTTTCGGAATGATAGTGAAGATAATCAATATAACCATCCAGAGAGGCTTCAAGCACAGTCTGTCGACAGTAGGATGGGTGCTCCTGATACTGACTCTGATAGTTTTCAAAGGAGGAGCAGCAGCCGGTATTGTCGATGCTGAAACAACAAAACCTGTCTTCTATGCACTTGCAGGTGTGGCACTCGTACTTATCTTTTTGCTTAATAATTTGAGTATTAACATCTTCCTCAGGGTGGGGAGCGGAGTATGGGATACCTACAATATTTTAACGGGTATTTTTGGGGACCTGCTGTCATACATAAGACTATTTGCACTTGGCATTTCATCAGCCATTCTTGGATTCGTTTTCAACGATATTTCTTCGCAGTTCCTGTCTATACCTTATATCGGCTGGATATTCTTCGTTCTGCTGCTGCTTTTCGGACATTCGATCAATATTTTTATGGCTGCCCTGGGTGGATTCATTCACCCTATGAGGCTTACATTTGTAGAGTTCTATAAGAATGCCGGGTTTAAAGGAGGCGGTAAGGAGTATAAACCTTTTAGAATAAATAAATAATTAATAAATTATAATCATTAAAACAGTTATGGAAACAACAAACGCAATCATCAATTCAGGCAATGTACCGGTAATTCTGGCATATACAGGATTGGCTCTTATGCTTGTTCTGGCCGGTATCGGAAGTGCAATAGGCGTATCAATGGGAGGTAATGCCACTGTTGGAGCACTCAAGAAGAACCCCGACGCTTTCGGAAGCTATATGTTACTCAGTGCTCTTCCCGGAACCCAGGGTCTGTATGGTTTTGCCGGATTCTTCGTTATCAACAGTTCAGGTATAATCACTGCCAGCATGACAATGCTGCAGGGTGTTGCAATACTTGCTGCAGGTGTATCTCTCGGTTTCGTTGGTCTCTTTTCGGCTATCAAGCAGGGCGGAGTCACTTCAAATGGTATTGCAGCAATAGGTTCGGGTAATGATGTATTTGGTAATACAATGATACTTGCTGTATTCCCTGAACTATATGCCATTATAGCATTCGCAGCTACCTTCCTTATCAGCAATTCTATATAGGGAGAGAGTACAGGGTGTCGGAAGTAATCATCAAGCCGACACCAGAGAATATACTTTACAACCGGATTGTTCCCCTGGCGGGATCGATCCGGTTTTATTATTTGGTTATCAGATCAGGATGTCACCCTTCTGATTGTCCCTCAGCAATTGCCTCCATTTCGGTGATAACATCTGTAGGTGCTGCTGCTTTCTCATTCTTCTTTCCCAGGAAGATCACCAGGGCCGAACAGAGCATTATACTGAACAATACCACCGAATATCCGAGATCCATTATTACTTCCCCGTCGGCAAGACCCATCTGAAGCGGCAGAGAAGCAAGAATCGCAGGAACGAGCCCCTTTGGTGTCATAACCGACATTATAGCAACCTCAGCTGCTGAATGGTCTTTCCTTGTAAAGAGTTTTATTATAAAAGGCCTTGACGCCATTATCAGAAGTATAAGCACTAATCCTATTGAATAGATTTTGAAAGACCCAAACTGCAGACTTATTCCAACATAAACGAAAAAGTAGGTCTGCATAACAAAGACAATCTCAGAAAAGAAGTTTCTCTCATTCTCATTTACACCTGAAACCTGTTTAAACTCGAGTTTTCTGAATAACGGCCTGTCGTTCAGCCCGTCAATATTACCCAGAACAATACCGAAAGACAGGACAGATATACCTCCGTTAAAACTCAGATATTCAACCAGTCCATACAGTACAAATGTAAACGCAAGCGTGGTGAACATTGAGTTTTTCAGACTCCTCATGCTCCTGATAAATACCGACCAGGCAACACCTGCAGCCAGACCCAGAAGTAGTGCAAACAGAAAGCCCTTCCACATATTTGATAAAATATTGCCTATACTCACCATACCCTCAGAAATACCGTCAAGAAGGGCAAGCCCGACTACCAGACACAGAACATCACTTAATGCAGATTCTAGTATCAGAAGAGAAGATCCTTTCTCGCTAAGTCTTAACTGTCTGACCATTGGTATCACGACAGCGGAAGAGGTTCCTCCTATAATAGCTCCCACGAACGATGCCTCAACAATATTCAGGGGTGTGAGGGCAGTTACCACTCCGACAGCAATTGTAACTGTAATTATGAAGTTAATAACTGTCAGCATCAGAGATGGCGCCAGAGTCTTCTTTATAATTCCGATTTTCAGACTCGCTCCGCTTTCAAAGAGTATTATAATCAGTGTTATTGTAGTAAAGACCTGGCCGAGCCCGCCGAAGAAATCCTGTGTAATAATGCCGCTAACCGGACCGATAATTATTCCGATGAGCAGCAACAACAATACATTTGGTATCTTGGTTCTGTCAAACAGTTCGTTGAACAGGTGGGAGAAAAAAATAAGAAGCCCCAGCGCAATTATTACGAAGAAAGTGTCCATATGTAAGAAGTATAAAATACAGAGGACGAAATTATTTATTTGTAGCGATATTCCTTACAATGGAACCGTAAAACTGTCTGCAGCTTTAGTTCTTGTCCTTTCTATGCCAGATCCGGTACATCTTGTCCATTATATCTAATACCATATCGTGAACGTTCCTTCGATTGTCAATCGCCGATGATGCACCGTACATTGCAGCACTTCTCGAAGTTTTTCCGTTGCCGTCACCTCCGAATAGTCCTGACAATGCTTTAGACATTGCCCTGAACCAGCGTTCAGGCAGAATCTTTGAAAAACTCCTGATCATTGATACGGTCAGCTGCGACTGTAGCTTCTGAACCTTATCGCCTGCAACCGCTCTGACCGATGACTCAAGAGCACTGATAAACTCTGATGCCAATCCGGAATTGCCAAAGGATATCGTCATATGAAGAGAATTGGGATACTGAAGCCTGTCAAGATGCCATCCTCTTAAGGTAAGCTCATCACCTATATTGAAAATATCATATTTATCAGACGTAAAGGCAAATACAGACATTTCCGGATTGCTGATGACTTTCAGACCCTCAATTGCGTTTATGCCTTCCTGAATCTGCCTGGTCGCCAGCATCACTTTACGTGCCTTCTCGAGATAACCCTTGTACCCCAGGTGCCTGATAATTGCCCATGATGATGCTATGGGTCCGCCGCATTTCGTCCCCATCATTGTGGGTGATCCGTATAATCCACCAGACCAGTCAGTGTAAACAAAATACTGATGCTTGCGGAACTCTGAGTCGATATAAAGAGTTACGGATGCACCTTTTGATGAGTAACCATATTTGTGAAGATCGGCAGAAATGCTTGTTACCCCGGGAACCCTGAAATCAAACGGTTCTACGTTATATCCGAGCTTTTCCACAAAAGGAAGCATAAGGCCACCCAGGCAGGCATCCACATGAACAGGAATGTTGTATTTCAATCCCAGGCTACCAATCTCCCTTATCGGGTCAATAACACCATGAGGAAAACATGGGGCCGAGCCAACAAGAAGAATTGTGTTGCCTGATATTGAAGCCTCCATGGCAGATATATCAACTCTTTTGTCATCGCTGACCGGAACATGTACGACTTTAACATTCACGTAATGGGCTGCCTTTTCAAAAGCCGGATGGATAGACATAGGTACCAGGACCTCAGGTGCCCTTATCGCGGGTTTTTCTGCCCTGGCCTTGTCCCTCGCTGTCTTTACCGCAAGCAGGATGCTCTCGGTTCCCCCGGAAGTAAGATTGCCGACTGTCGCACTGGTGCCGTTAAGAAGATTTGCCACCATCGCAACAGTCTCATTTTCAAATTTCTTTAACGAGTTGAATAGTGATGGATTTAATGCATTCTCGTAGAAGAACATCAGGTATGCTTTCTCGATCAGCTTTGCATCCTCATCACCAGGGTGATAGATATACCCAAACACTCTGCCGTTTCTCCACTCAGTATCAGCAGATTTGATAGCCTTCAAATCCTCAAGAAGCGAGGATGTATCAATGCCTTCAGCCGGAAAAGAGATGCTTTTTGCTTTCATTTGTGACCTTATGAGTTTATTTCAATGCCACCGGTCACAGTGAAAGTATGGAATTTATGACCGGCTATTAACTTATCAACAGCATGCCAATCAAATTCAGTGTTTGGTTCATTATATCAAAATTATACTATTATTCAGACCAGTGCAAAAATATTTTCATGCCTGAAAAACAGATTACTATATAATACCTTACTGTTTTATCGACTCGCAGATTAATTTTCAAGATCTGATGCCATGCTTAATTATTCTTCTATTTTTGTGTCTCAGTTTTCCGTATTACCCTTACCAAAATGAAAAGAATTCTGATAATTATACTAATTTTTGTTCCAACACTGCTGAACGCCCAGAGAATTAAGGAAATAGTGTCGGCCGAAGCAAAACCAATTCTGTCAAGGCTTAACAGCCGCAGTTCTGTTATCATTGATGGACGCACGGTGGCAATGTATAATTCAGGACATATCAGGGGTGCGGTTTGCATTGATGCCGATTCCGGAAATGCCGTGGAAGAACTGTCGAAGTACCTAAGAAAAAAGACTATAGTAGTATATTGTACCACTAACAGGAGAACAACAAAGATTATTGGCATGCTGAAGGATCTCGGCTACAAGGGCAGGCTTGTTGTCTTAACCGACGGTATAACCGGATGGAAGGCTAATGGTATGGAAGTAGTGGTTACGGAAAAGTAGCAACCTGCAGAGGATTATTGCATTGTTATTTCCGGCTCTGCTATGTCTGATTCACTTGCCGATACAGAAAGTAACCCTATATTGTTTATCAATTACTTACACGGATTGGGCAACAAATAGGACACAAAATCTATACAAGTAAGTGATAATTCAGAACAAAAATAAGAAAATGTAATTGGTGGTCAATGGGTTCAAAGGTCGGAATATTTTGTGGTATTTTGAAAACTTTCCACCTGATATGTCGTCTTTGGAGAATAAAAAAACCGCTACACGAATGCAGCGGTTTAAAAGAAACGTTTAATCCTGCTAAGCAACGGTTACAGAGCCAATATAAACGCTGTTAGCCACTTCTTTACCATCCTCAGAAACAAACCCGATAAAGGCTTCTACAGAGTCTCCTGAGAAGTCAGAGGGCACTGTGAGGTTTTGTGCTTGTGTTGCCCTGGAAGCTCCGGCAGTGTCGTAAACTGCATATCCCTTTGTTGCATTGTAAACAACTAAAAGAGCCTTGTCAGTTCCGAGTGCATTTCCTGATCCTGAATTATCAGTCCAGGAAAATTCAACAACCCCGGCACTGGATGAAGCTGCTGCAGCTCCTGCAGCACCAACCAGACTTCCACGACCTACCAGAGCTTTGGTATAATCGATTGTGAAATTTGGATATGTTCCTGTGATTGCGTTGTTCAAGTTATATGACATAGCACTGTTGAACTGTGTCATCTTGATCGCATACAGTTTAAATCCGACTTTCAGGAAATCTGTCAGCGGCTGAAGAAACCTCAAAACAGTTGAGAATTTGGAACGTTGGTCGAGTTGACCCTGAGTTTTTGGATTCGATACGTTGGCGGGTTTGATACGCATGTAATCAATCCCTTTCCATGTACCACCTACGATGTTTCCGACCTTGCCGGAGAAACCACCTAATACGCCTTGTGCAATTTTACCCATTTTGTGAAATATTTAAGTTTATAAATCTGTTTTCGCTTGGACTTGACACGGACTTAATACGGCTTTGTCCTTGCTTTTCAGGAAAATTATATCAAAAAGTGAGCAATCATGACTTTTCTGATTCTTATGCTATTCATTGCATCGCTTTGCCCTGTCAGGTCGTCCAGAGTATCATAATGGACATAGCAAGGCTTATTTGAACGCTTAGGCAACCAAAAAGAAAAAGGGCTGAACCAGACAAAAGGAAACGGAATAAATGGATCGTGCGGGGGCATTGTGGGTTTATGCCGTAGTCTTTTGGATGGATTCAGACCTGTGGCTTAAATTTGCCGTTGCGTTCAATTAATGCCGGATTTGGAAACGAGTCTTTTTTCAATGAAAGACTTCTGTTGTGGCGCAATTTCCGGGGTAAACAATCCGCAGGAAAAATAAACTATACCGCTTTTCAGGGTGGGAAAGGCAAAGGTGGCGATTGAGGGAATGGAGAAATTCGGGTTGGGATATATGAACCGGAATATGCCTGTTTTGCGGGGTGGGCTTTTTGTAATTTTCTGTTTTACAAAAAGCCGGTGAGGGAGGAAAACAGGCGTTCCGGTGAATGAAGTGCGGGCAGGCATTGCGGAATGAGTGAATGAGCCACTTTTGCATGGGGTGCTGAAGCTTGTGAATGAAACGAATGCATGAGTGACGAGGTACGAGGAACGAATAAAGGAGTGGAATGAACAGGCTGTAAGCACTTGGCCATAAAACAATTCATAGTTTATTTTTTCCTGCACCGCTGAAAGGGTGGTGGGGAAATTGAGGTCATTTTCAGGATGTCGTTGGATAGATGGACTGTCGTTGGAGTACCGGGTGCGGGAGGGTGTGCGGCTATTTTACATAATGGCTCATTATAGGATAGCCGAAAACAATTCATTTATACCGCTGAAAATAGGCTGTTCCTATAATGCCGCATTATGTAACTTAGCTTTGGGTTGTTTATTTTTGGCGCAAAGCCACTGACGGGGCGCATTGGAGTGGCTGTCTTTTTGTTTCTGCGGGTTGGCATAGCTTTTTGCCACCGCAGGAACGAGGATGGCAAAGTGCTATACGTGCGATGGCAACAAAAAGTGTGACAAAAATAAACAACAGAAGGGCTGGCGTGGGGAGGGCTGCCTTTCACCATAGTTTATTTTCTCTTTAAAATGATGGCTAATAGATGTGAACCATGTGATTCGTAAAAAAGAACATCACAACTGCCAACAGCAATAATGCTACACCGGGTTTTATTTTACCACGGAATAGTTGCCACATTCCTGATAAAGTGAAAATTCCTGTAATAATCGACAGGAAATAAGAAGGCCTGCCCTGGTCAATCAGAGCACCCATCAGAAATGGCATAACCAGAAAGATTATGACCAACAGGAATAGCACGATTATCAATGTAATTACTACTTTTTTCATCTCCTTAGATTTTAAATGAATTTGATTTATTCTTTGATTTCGATTTGTAATAGAGCAATGCGGCAATTGCTGACACAGCAAGTGTCAATGCAAACAGCCAGTATCGTTTTTGTTTTTTGTTCAATGCTTTCATGGTTTAAAAACTTGAGTGGATGGCATATTTTTTATCACGTATTTTCCCTGAGAAATTGATCTGCTGATTTGCTTTAAGTACCGGAGTGGATTGCCTTATTTTTTCTGAAGGTGATTTTATAGTTATCTTCTTATGCAAACCCCAGACAGGATTTTTTATGGACTTTTGAACTGACTGCCCTGCCTTATTCATTGCGGTTAAAGTGTAATTTGGCAGGAATAAGTTCAGAGACGTTGTACCGGTTGCCTTCACTGGCGTATTGTTTAAAAACACAGTGGTAGCATTATTTACATCCCAACTCAATACACCTTTTCCATTTGATATATTGCTTAGGGAGAAATTCAGGATTTTAGGAGCAGGAATCTGAACTGAAATCTTTTTTGAGATAGTTGAGCCATCCTTACCGGTTACAAGGAATGAATAATTTTTATTCTCCAATGGAACAGAAATACTACCGTTTAAACCTACGTTATTGCCATTCAAAGTACAGCGGACAGCATTTGACGCAACCCATTTGATTATTACATCATTGGCATTGAATAATTTATCAGCTTTGATTTGTGGCGGGTTATAGACTTTCGGCTTGCTCTGACTGAAATTCCTGTAATTACCGGAATAATTGCCGAATCCTTTTGGAACCGAATGAGAGAAAAGGACTGAGCTAAATGAACCGACCCAGTCAGATAAAACCGGACGTTTTGATGGATTTGAATGACCAACCTCAAAGGTTTGAAAGAATAGCTGCCGGATAATCTGAGGAAGTCTGAGAAAACCATTATGTATGTGTGGGATAACCCTCAATTCACTCTTTCTTGACCCATGTGCAAAATAACCATTGCCAATAAGCTCTGAGATAGTGCTGTATTTGTTATGCGATGCCTGGTAAGGATGAATGGCAAATAATACTTTGTAGCATATCACAGCAAAACTAAAAGCATCCCATGAGTGTTCGATTTTAGTTGTTTTGGGGACAATCTTCCGGTTGTAAAATTCCGGTGGTGCAAAATCTTCTGTAGCCACATCTGCATTGAACCGTAATATTCCTTTATTATCAACCATTTGAATGCTGTCAAGATCAATAATTGTAATCAGACCCTGATTATTTACCATGATATTGTCAGGTTTTAAATCGACCAGGGTATAGAAACCGCTTTGATGAAGAAGTTCAATAGCACGGGCAATGTTGTAACATATTATCAGCCTTGTCCTGAATGAATCTTTATTGGAAATATCGAATTTTTGCCATGCGTTTCCATGACGATGGTGTGGTGACCGGGGTGTTGTGAGTTCTGCTAGTTCTATGGCATTATTTACATTTGGCATCAAATAGCCGACAAATTGTTGGTTCTCGTATAAAGCACATTCTGCCCATGCCAGCGATTTACGGACAATTTGAGTGGCATTTTTACAAGGGGAATATTTCACCATTGAAAGAATTTTCTGTTCCAGCGTCTTGGCTTTGCCCGGATCGTGGTATATCTTGACAATGTAATTGCCATAGCCGGAAGTGAGAATCTTATGAATACCTCCCTGTCCGCCGCTATTGAGGCTTTTACTCTCAATTTCAATGGTTTTGCCAAACTGTGTTTTTAATGATCTTGTCATTTTGCTGAGTTTTTGAGGATACCTACAATCATTGTTTTATCATCAGGTTCATTTACCAAACGTTCATTTCCGCTTGAAAGAAAATTCTGCCAAGAACCATTGATCATTTTTTGATTCCAACCTTTTACTGACATAGCTTGCAGGGAATTAGCCACCGGATTGAAGAAGTTTACGAACGGTATGTTTGGATCGAAATAGCGTACTTCTCCCGGCTTTTTGATGTAACACTCAAATGATGATTTTTCCATACCATCAGATAATAGGCTAAAACCTGTGATTGAATCATTTACAACAGTGGTTTCAATATATTTTTCAGGTTGATCCCAAACCCTGTCAGATGTAAAAAACACAGTTGTTCCGGCTTCAGAACCAGAACAAGGGGTAAACAAGGCCTTCCAAACAGGGCTTGAATTTGTATATGCAGCCCTGCCATCACCTATATGGGCAACCATAAGGCCCCAGGGGGCAAAAGCAACAACAATTATGGTACTGCTCAAATCTTTCAAATTGTAATCGTTCTTTTTGGCCTGAGCTGCCAAAACATTGTACAATTCATTAAAGCACCCTAAAGCTATCCTGCGCCAGTGGTCTTTTCTGAGAACTCTTTTTCTCCTAACAAATGCAGATTTAGCCAGCTTTTTTGCAAAAAGGGAAACACCCCTATCTGTCAGTATTTTAGACCCAAGTTGTGAGTACATGCATGAGCCTGCACCATCGGCAACTATAGCTACACCGCAGTTGCGGGATAACCTTTTTACCCTTGAAGCATCCTGGCAGGGTAAATCATTTTCAATGTGAGATTTACCGATTACCGATGCTGTTGCTGTTATCCAATTTGTCTTCATGGCTATGCTCTTACAAGATTTTTCAGGTTAACCACGTAATCATAATTTGCCTTGGAAACATCCCTCTCAATTTCATTGATGGCATTATTGGCATAAACCGAAATGGATGTATTGTTAATTGCCAGTCTTCCATCCATCAGAAGGTCGTATTCACTTTTTTTTTCAAAAGTGGTTATGAGTTTTAGTAATGCAGGCGTTAATTCCAACACGATCAGCACCAGTAAAATGCCCCATGCGGTATAGTTTACGGCTTTGGATTTTGTTTTCAGATCGGCAAGAGCTTCCATGCGACTCAGAAAATCGTAAGACTGTGAACGGTGGTTAAGGGCATATTCATTGTTGATTTCTTCCAGTTTAGCAGGGTATTCAGACCTAAATACTTTCAGATCCTCTTCTGCTTGTTCCAGGTTCGATTGGTGAAGCTCCATATTGCGCTTTGCTTCCCTGTAAATAGGACCATCGCCCTGAATACCGGAATTGCCCTGGACTTTAAATCCACCTATTTCATTGTACATTTTATTGCTCCATGTTGCAACTGCTTTCTTTTCATCCTCTATTGTCTTTATTAATGTTGCCTCCTGAAGGGAGATTGCATTGAGTTGTTCGGTCTTTCTGTTCTGCGTAAACTTATTCTCATTATCGCTAATGGAGATTAGGTGTTTTGTGATCCGGTTTTCCATTAATTTCAGTTCCAGTGGATATGCCAATATGATTCCGAGGATAATCGCAAGCGGGAACCGGACTAAGGCAGCATACCTGCTTGGTGAGGAGACTATTTCACGGTCGATGTTTGCGATCAAAAGGGCATAAATGATCCCGGCCAGCACGGAAATAATAAAACCTCCAGGGGATAAAAATGACTCACCTGTTGTTTCATTAACCTGCCTGAACATGGTTGAAATGGCATATGTGCCGGAAATAAAAGCAAATATTGCCGTAATGAGCACAAATAGTCCCAATGCCGCCCGTGTGGAACGAGTGGCATGGGAACAGTTTTGAATGATGTCCTTGTCGGATTTCGACATGAAGAACAGAAAATTTGAAATCGCTTTCATCATGATTTGTTTTTAAAGTTTTATCTGAAATGGATTTTCCGACTCATTGCGAGGGGCGACCATGGGTGCTTCACCAGGTTTGCTTTTTGAGAACGCTTCCATCGAACGGCTGAGCCACTGGAAGAATTTAACAAAGTCAACTCCTTTAATTTTCTGGATGATGGAACCTTCGTGCCCAAGGCTCTTTAGAAGGTCCATGTCAGCACCTTCAACACCAAATGCCCAGAAAAGGAAGTTTTTACCAGTATATCCCTTTTGAATTGCCTGGCGCAAAGCCTCAACATTCTGGTCACTGTCAGGATATCCATCAGTGATGAGGATTACAAAAGGGCGATAGTAGGTCTGGCCAGTTTCAACATACCACTTTTTGCGGGAAGCAATCTGTTCAATACCCTCAAAAACTGCAGAAACCATGCGGGTGCTACCTGAGGTTCTGAGGACAGGCATTTTGAACTGGTCGATTAGTGCAAAATCCTGTTCAACTTTAACATCCGAAGAAAAGGAAATCACACAACAATCAAGGCGTTGAGAAGCAACCGGATCATTGATGATCTGTTCCTGAAACTCCTGCAAGCCTTTGTTCAATTCCCTAATGGGTTTGCCACTCATTGAACCGGAAACATCGCAAACCAATACCACCGGACATTTTTGTTCATAATTAACCGGAAGTTCCGGGCGAAACGCCAGTTCGTTACCGGCATTTTCATCATTTACGACTTCTGCATCTTCAATCCAGGATGCTACATCGTCAACTACTTTTTTAATAATACCTGTTTTCATTGCTGTTAATTTTAATGGTTTGAAATAGTGTAAAAGAAAAAAGCAGCATGGATTTGCCATGCTGCTCGAATAGGTTAGCCATTCTTGCCAAATGAAGAACCTTGATAGTTTCCATTAGCATCGAAGTAATCTCTTACTTTCACCTGTGTTCCAGGGATGCAGGTTGAAACATGTGCTCCTTTTCCAACAATTGCGTTGGAGTTGGTTTGGGTAAGGTGGGTTGTTTTGTTAACCTCAGTCATCTTACCCCAGTTGCCTAAATCTTTTGTTTTCATCGTAATTTTATTTTAGTGGCTGCCGAAGCTGCCTGTTTACGATGACAAAGAAAGGGTATAATGTAGGGGGGTAATTATTTCTTAACTTATTTGAAAAGAGGAATTTTGCAGCGAAGTTTGAGTAAGTTAGGAAAGGAGATTTTTTAGATTAACTTTAAGATTTTCAGCTTTACTTTTATTCACATTTATTGAGCTTTCAATAATAATCAGGTATTTTTTTATAAGTTGTTTTTCCCAGACTGAAAGGCTTGTCTTGATTTCTTTAATTGTATCATCAACGTTTATATGCGATCTGTGATTTCTTTTGCTCTTATCACATATTGTAGGAATAAACCGATTTGTCCAAAAATAATTTACCTTGTCACTATAATTCTCATTTCCAATATCATTTTCCTTTAAGTAGCCATGAATATTTGCCGGATTTATTCCACCAACAATAAGTACTTTAAAAACTTCTCGTTGTATCAAAACTTTTTTAAAACCATCTTCAAAATCAGCTTTAGAGAGAGTACCCTTATTTTTATATAAATCATCAATCCCATTTGATTTAAATTTGGAAAAAAGTTCATCCTTAATCGGATGGTCGTCAGAAATTAAAAAATAAACAATCTCAGTCATTAATGAAGTTATGTCATCCTCCAGATTGCTTTTGTAATTTGTGTAAATTGAAATAATATCATCTTTAATTTTTGAATACATATTCCGTCTACGAGGATGTTCTTTCCAAGGAGGCAAACACTCATCATAACTATTTGATGGTAATTCAATTTTTTTAAATTCCTCAATTAATGTAACCGCATAATCTTTCATCCATACTAAAAAAAGATTATTGATAAACTCATAGTATTTATCAAAAGAAACCTCCTTTGAAGTGCCAATATGGACATAAAAAGTTCCAACTTCATAGGGGGGCAAGTTTTTTTTCTCCCTTGGAAATGAAATTGGCTTAATTATAATTGAATAATGAGGGTACTTATGCAATTCAAAAGCATGCATCTTATCAGCATAGTTGTTAAGAAAGTCGATTACTTCATTTTTACTTAATCTGTTGTCATTCTTAATGTCAGGATGCTTGTCATTTTCAGAAGGTATCTCTCTCCATTCATATTTGTATCGATTGTAACTTGCTAAAGTTTCCTCTTTGTTTTCATTTTTAGCCAGGAAGATGTAAGAATGATTAAAATGTTCATACCAACATTTATATTCTGCTAAATTAAGATTGGTTTCTTTTTGAATCTCCTTAATTATATTCTGATATTCAGATGCTTTAACTTTAGCTGCTTCTAAATCAGCAGTCCATATTAAGATGTCGCCAATTCCTGTTCTGTTTTTTATTGTAGTTATTTCGATTAAGGCAAACTGTAATTCAAAGTTCTTAAAGAAAAATTGAACAAATTTCTCAATTGGTTTACTTCCCCAATCAGGTAGTATGTATTCAAAATCATCTTTATGTTGAAAACTATTTGCCATCATCTGCGAAGATACCAATTTTTTAAAGTTCCACATCCATAAGTTACAGTGGTTTCAGAGTTGTCGTCTTTTGGCCCCCTGCCACAAATGCAAAGATGTTTGGCAGTTGTTTCGACAAAAGCACCTTTTGCATTTAAAATTCTCATAAGATCCGAAGCAATATCACGAGTCATTATTTCCTGAATTTGTAACCTTCTTCCATGTACATCCCTAACGAGACGGACAATTTTGCCTAATCCTGTTATTATTTCATTGGGTTGGTAATAAACATTTGCTTTGCCAAAGAAAGGGACAAAGTGATGTTCACAATACGAATAAAAACTGATATTTTTGACTTCAACAATTCCGTCATATTCTTTCACATGAACAACATCGTTCAATACATCTTCCGCTTTTAATGCATATCCTGAAAATTGCTCATTGAACGCCCTGATAATGCGTTGCTCGCTTAATTTAAGTTTATTTCTAACTTCTTCGTTTTCAATAAAACTGAACAAGCTATGTAGATTATTATTTTCCATTTTTCGAAAATATTTTTATTTGCTGGTTAAAATCAAATTTCGGCCTTTGAAGTTTCGATTTCAGAAAGTCAACAAGAGAGCTTTCTAAAACTTCATCAAGATCAACTAACATTAAATATGATATTTGAGTGGCAAGCTGCTTAAATGACCGGCAACTCAAATGTGTTTTAAAATCGACTGTTTTTAACAATTGATATCCTTTAGGAAAGTCTGGAATATCAATTTCCGGGTTTGGATTAGCATAGTTTTCCTCTGACCATGAAATCAAATCTCCGAGAATATCATCATTTTTGTTTGTTACCAAAACGATTTTCTCAGGCGAAATACTATTTATTTTATCTTCAAGTAATTCAATATCTTCGTCAAGAAACTGGAGTGTATGAGAAATAAAGAGAGTGTTTATCTTTTGTTTTGGTACATAATCAAAAAAATCTACCTGAACTCTTTCGTGTTTCGGTGAAAGCGGTAAATCTTCTTCAATGGTATTTACATCAATGCAAATTACTTCTTTATCATGCAATGCGTTGAAGGCAATATCACCTAAACCTGCTCCTACATCAAGGATGGGTTCAATGAAATGATCATATAATCCGTTCTTAATAATTTCAGTAATTATCAGATTTTCATTGCACCATTTGTTCTTAAAATCGGACACTTCTTCTGGTGTTACGCTTTCTTTCATTGAAAACCTAAGAGAGTTTGAAAGGGTTAAAGTTGGTATCTTTGTCATAATAGTCTTCATTCTCGGCTTTTTTTAGCCATTTAACAACCGGTACACTAATAGGTAATGCAATCACTTCCCAGGCAACTTTAAAAATCCATGCAGAAAGAAAAACGGTAAACATATCCGATAAGCCCATTGTGCCTGCAAAAGCTATTACAATAAAAACTGCTGTGTCAACAAATTGTCCGATAAGTGTTGATGCAACAAATCGAATAGGCATTGATTTTCCCTTTTGTACCAGTTTCAGTTTAGCCATAATAAAAGAGTTTGAAAACTCCCCCATAAAGTAGGCTGTAATTGATGCGATTACTATTCTTGGAACTTTTCCTAATATGGCATCAAAAGCATCCTGGTGTTCCCAAAAGGAAGCAGCAGGTAAACGTCTGCCAATCTCGAAAAAAACTACCATAACCAATAGGGAAAAGAATCCTGTCCAGATTGCTTTCCGGCTTTGGGAATATCCATATACTTCTGTAAACAAATCACCAAAGACATATACAATTGGGAATAAAATGATTCCAGCCGGGAAAGCGGTTTGTCCTATTTGAAAAAACTTGGTGTCAAGAATATTTGAAATCACCAAACAAGCTGCAAACAGGCCTGTTATTATCGAGAAATACTTATAGTTCTTCATTGTAATAAATTTTACCACAAGTATAGCTCAAAACTTTTGCTAAAGATGTTCTCCTAACTTATTTGAGAAGTTAGGAGAAGACTACTACATAAAAATCAAATTGGGAGAGTTATTTGTCATTAATATGTAATCAAATATACCCTGTCAGAAAAATGGTCATACAGATATTATCATTTAAGGAGCTTAATTATCATTTTAGATATATTCGAGATTTCTTCTGTTGTTAAATTAGGATGAATGGGAAGCGATAAAATTTCATTGCTAATTTTATGAGTATTTTTCAATGATCCTGATAAAATAATCTTATTAATATATGCGGGCTGTAAATGAACTGGTTTCGGATATAATATATTAGTAATAACACCATTTAATCTCAATTCTTCTTTTAAATAATCTCGATTTTTAGTTTTTATCGTAAATTGATGAAAGACATGTTTATAACCACTTTTAGAGGTGGGTAATTTAATACCCACAGAAGCTAATTCGTTGATATAGGTGTGAGCTATTCCTATTCTTTTTTCATTCTCTCTATCTAAATATTTTAGTTTTACTTTCAAAATAGCTGCTTGAACTGGATCTAAACGTGTGTTAATACCAGGAATCTTACTAATGTATCTTTCTTCCCACCCATATTCTTTGATAAGTCTTGCTTGATTTGCTATTCCTATATTATTCGTACACATAGCACCTCCATCGCCTAAACAACCAAGATTTTTTGTAGGATAGAAGCTAAATGCTGCAGCATGGCCCCATGTTCCACATTTTTTCCCATTTATCTCCGCTCCATGAGCCTGGGCACAATCTTCAATTACTAAAGCATCGTATTCTTTGGCAAGTATCATAATCTGATCCATGTCTACAGGATGCCCATAAAGATGTACGGGAACAATTGCTTTGATAGGATTATGGGGAAATCTTTGCTTATGATATTCCAATGTTTTACGTAGATTTTCTATATCAATGGTATATATTTCTGGATTTATATCAACAAAAACTGGTATTGCACCAACCATTTCAATGGCAGCTATAGTGGCAACTGCTGTATGCGAAACGGTTGCTATTTTGTCTCCCACTTTCAATCCCATAGATCTGAAAGCAAGTTGAAGAGCATCAGTGCCAGAGCCGGTACTTATAGTATTGGCAATATTCAGGTATGCAGAGAATTCACTTTCAAAAGAAGAAACTTCTTCACCTCCGATATATATCCCTGAATTTATAACTCGATTAGCTGCTGATTTAATCTCTTCAATATAAGGAGACATAACAGCTAAAGGATCACTTATTTTGATATTCCTCACCATTTAGATATAATTCTGTATATTGTTCAATATTTGATTTTAGAAAATTGTAAGTTTTTATCAATCCAGCTCTTAAACTGATTTTAGGACTCCAGTTAAGTTCAGTATTGATTAATGTATAATCTGAATAGTAATCTCCAATATCAATGCTTTTATGATTTTTGGGAAATTCTTTGATAACATATTCTGCACCAAGTAGTTCTTTGAATAAGTCCGCCAACTTTAATAAAGAACAATATTCATGATGTCCTAAATTATATACTTTCCCAATGGCTTTATCTTCAACAGCTGAAAGAAGGAGAGCTTCTAAAACATCATCGATGTAATTAAAATCCCTTTTTTGTCCACCATCCCATACCTCAAACACCGTTTTCTCTATCGAACAACGTAACCAATATCCTAAAAATGTTTGGCGAGTATCAATTACACGCATCCGTGGTCCAAAAGTATTAGTCAAACGCAGGGCTGCTACTTTTATACCATATACCTTATGATACAGAAAATGATATTGTTCAGAAGCTGCTTTATGGATGCCATTAACATCCGTTGGTTGTATGGGATGCCTCTCATTCACCGGGAGATAGTCAGGTCGTCCATAGATCTGGCGTGTACTTGTAAGAATAAGTTTTACCGTTGGATTGAATTTTCTAATTGCTTCCAGAAGTGCAAGATGAGCATTGCAGTTGTATTCCAAATCCAATTGGGGGTCTGACATTGAATCCCAATGATTACTTTGACCTGCCAAATTAAAAATATAATCTTGTTTGGAAACAATCTTTGTTAACGTATCCCAATTATTTTCCAATTTGAAAAAATGTATATCTATATCTTTTTCAATGGGCGAGATATTATGGTAATTTCCCCCGTGCTCGGGAACCATAGCATCTATAATCTCTATTTTTGCACCCAACTGATGTAACGTCAATGCTAAGTTTGAACCAACGAACCCAAGTCCACCTGTTATAAGCACTCTTTTATTTATGAAATATTTACTATACTTATTCATTGTGCACTTCCTTTCCTAAAAGAATAGGCTCAAATGAATCTTGTTGACTAAAATAGTCTTCGATACATTTTACAATGGATTCAACATCTTTAAATTCAAGATCATAATATAATGGCAACGTAATAATTTCCTGATATAGCTGTTCTGTAATTGGTAAACGAACTGTTTCCTGAAAAAAACTTTGCATATGGTTAGGAATATAGTTCAATCCTGTATGGATACCATATCTTTTTAAGTAGACTTTTAATTTATCCCTGTGATTTTCATGAACCTTAATAACGTATGCAAAAGGGAAACTTTCGGGTAAATTCCAACTCAGTATTGAAATAGTTTTAATCTTAGATAATCTTTGGTTGTATCGTTTTACTAATTCTATTTTCTTTTGACGGAAATCATATATTTTTTTCATTTGAGTTAAACCAATCGCAGCATTAATATTACTCATATGATAACGATACCCCTGAGTTACTACATCATAGTCTTTGGGGTTTGATTTATCAGTATGACGTAACCAGCCATCTTTGTCGATCCCCAACATTCTCTTTTTTCGGATTAAATCTGCATGATTCTCATCATGGACAATTATTGCACCTCCCTCTCCGCAAGTAATATTCTTGATCGGGTCAAAACTAAAACAGCAAATATCTCCAAAACTACCAATTCTCTTGCCTTTGTAGAATGAGCCAAAGGCATGAGCTGCATCTTCAACAATCCGAATCCCATGCTCATTTTTTAATGCCATAAGTGCATCCATATCACAGCAAATGCCACAATAATGAACTGGGATAATGGCTTTTGTTTTAGGAGTTATTTTAGAGGCAACATCCTTAACGTCAATACAAAGATCATTTAATAAAACATCACAAAAAACTGGCTTTGCACCCAATGCTGTTATTATTTGAACGCTGGCACAAAACGTTAGAGAAGGAACAATAACTTCATCTCCTTTCCCAACGCCTATACTTTCTAATGCCAAATGCAGAGCTGATGTCCCTGAATTAACAGCGATAGCAATACCTTTACCAATATATTTTTCTATCTCAGATTCGAACTCAAGAACAAAGGTTCCCATGCCAAGCCAATTTGAATCAAAAACTTTCTGAATTTGTTCTAGTTCTTCTCTGTCTAGTGAGGGTTTCGAAGGGTATAAATTTTTCATCTTTTTTTTCCCCAGGTTTTATAACAAACAAAATCATTGCTTATCCTATAGTGGTAATTAGAAATACGCTTGATTATTGAAGGATCAATTTGTGACCGATATATGCTTAAGGCACTAATTTTATCAATAATTGAAATTTTCGAATGTCTAACTAGGTCTGAATAAACATTTTCTATTCTTTCTTCAAGAGATGATATTCTTCTTTTGAGTAGATAATTGCTACAATTCGCAGCATATGGCAAGTCTTCATAATAATTAACATCATACCCTTCAGCAGCTAAATCAGCAGCAACTTCAAATAAGATATAGTGATCGATATGATTTCCAAGTGCAAGCGGGGCATAAATTATATCATCAATGCTAAAGTTATCTTCAATAAAGCTGATTATTTCGGTACATATTTCTCGATCCTTTTTAGTGAAAGAAGTATTAAAAACATCCAAATCTTCATTTCCCATTCTGATTGGAGCATCAAGTTTATCCATATAATGAAGATGTATTTTCGATTTACATTGTTTGAAAAACTCTTCATCTTCTTTCTTTCTGATCGTAGTAATATTTTCGATGGAGTCTTCCAAGTCGTTATAAGTACAATTGCTAATTGAAAATACTGTACAGATTACTACATTATCTATCATTCCAGACAAAAGCAGACCTCCGAGAGAAAATGCAGCATCATCGCAATGTGGAGACAGTATTATATTTTTACGCATTGTATTATCTCGATTTATGATTATTTCTTATTGTTTCAATAGTCATACCCTCATTGCCCATCAAGGTTATTAGATTAAATCCATTTCCTCTATCCTCGTCAAATACAAACTCTTTTGATTTTGGAAGCCATTGAACAAATGTTGATGGAGCACAGGATACTAAGATTCCTTCAACATTAGCAGTAATCTGTTGGTGAACATGACCAGAAAGTACAGCCTTTACATTGCTGTAATTTGCCAATTCATTCCAAAAACATTTTTTATTTATTAGGCCTATTGAATCAATAAATACAGAATCCACGTCTATAGGTGGATGGTGCATGCAAATTATTACAGGGTGTTCTTTATTAGTTGATAAAAAAGAATTCAGTTTTTGGAGTTCCAAGTTTGATAGTAGCCCATAATCTTCGCCTTTAATTGTTGTATCTAAAGCAATGAATTTCCAGGCTCCAAGCTCCCATTCATTTTTTATATATTTGTTTTTAATCTTACTAGGAAGAATGGAGAAATCATCATGATTTCCAGTAATCCAATAACAGGTGTTTTTAAATTCATTTAGCAAAGAATCTGCTATCTCATAAGAAGAAAGTGTGACATCTTCAGAAATATCTCCAGTAATGACGATAAGACTTAGTTCTGGAATTTTTTTGTGGATAAGATTCAGGATTTCCCTAAACGAATAGTATGGATTTCTTCCGTAAACCAAATCGTTTTTATTACGGCAAAGATGCACATCTGTTAAGTGAACTATGTTTGTGATCTTGAAACTGCCTGTCTGCATCATTTATTTATTTTACTATTCATTGTATCGAATTTGTGGCCAATTTCTACCGCAAAGTGACAATTTCTACAAACTGAATTAATAGAGTCATCTTGTAAACTTCCTAATACCCTTTTGAATGGCCTACTTTTATACAAACTTTCAAAGTCGTCTGTAACCAGGTTACCAATAATAAAATCTATCCCGAAATCCTGACAGCATAATAATACATCTCCACTGGGTATTAAGAAGTTAACTTCCATGTTCATCACACATGAGATTTTCCCCTTTTTTATCTTAGATTTTTTTATCACTGTAGTTTCATTTAGCGATCGATCATGTAATGGCCAATGATTTAACCTATGTTTAAATTCAATATTTTGAAGGGTACTATGGATGTTTTCTCCATGATAATGAAATTCTAAACTAAAATCATTACTTATGAGGAAATTGATCTTTTCAATCAGTTCATGGTCTATTGTAATATGTTCCCAGTTGTTATCAGAAGGCAGATGAATATATAATTTATCGTCAGTACTTTTAGTGCCTAAAGCTAAATGCGTTGTTAACCGTTTGAGATCAGCAAAATTTAAGCCTGACATCGTAGTGAAGATTTCAATGGCATGACCTTTTTCTTTTGCGTATAGCACCATTTCTACACATTCTTTATTTTGAAAAGGTTCACTCATACCACCAAAACTTACTCCAACATCAGCAGGTAATTTATCAATGCAAGTTTTAAACACATTAAAACTCATATGCCTATTGTCAGAGACCTTTTTCAAATAGTTTTTGTAAAAAATAGAATGAGGACAAAAAGAACAATTGATTTGACAACCTACCGTTGTTGTAACTTCCAATTTCCTCATCTTTGGATATTTATCCTTGTTCTTTTTTATGACTTGATTAAAAAGTTGGCGGAACTGAATGGCTGATTCTTCCCAAGAAAATTTGGAAGAATGTTGTATCCCTTTAGAAATTAATGTATCCCTATAATTAGGATCAAGGTGTATTTTTGACATGGCGTTTTTCAAATCTTCTACTGAACGGGGGTCAACCAGGGTAGCTGCATCGCCTGCTATTTCAGCACATGCTGTAACATTTGATGTTATTACAGGAATACCGCATCGCATTGCTTCAATGATTGGCATACCAAATGTTTCTCTCAGTGAAGGAAGTATTAATGCTATTGCTCCCCTGTACCATTCAGCAATTTCCTCTTGCGATAATGAATCTGAAATAATATGCAATCCTTTAGCATTAACCATTTTCGTATAATCAGGAATAATAGCAACTAGGTCCGGTCTTGTATTTTCAGGCAATAACAAATAAGCACTCAATAAACGATTAAAGTTTTTTAAAGGATTTACCGTTGACACATGAAAGAAATAGGGTTTTCCAATACTCTTTCTTTTACCCTCCTTTTTAAAAATTGCTGTGTTCACACCATTGTATATAGTAAACACTTTTTCTGATTTAATATTGACAGCATTTGTTATTTCTCTTTTTCCATATTCTGAAACAGTTACCAATGCTGTTATTTTATCTTTAAATTCTTTCCATTGTTGATCGAGTAAATTTTTGCATGTAATTAGTTCCTGCTCCTCTTCCTGATTAGTAACAAGTTCGTGTATAGGTAGAGAATATGCCTTTACACCATGCATACTCCCTATTACAGGAATAGTGGAATTTAAAATATTAAGTGGTATAGGACGCATACACATACCTGGATCCCATACAAGGTCATAATCCTGAGGAATAGGCTCTTCTTCTCCAAAAGGTACAATCTCAATTCCTAAAGCGGATAACTCAAATGTAAGGTTGCTGTAATATATTTGAAGACTATCAGGATCATTAGGTCTATTTATTACTGCGACTTTCATTATGCCATAATTTGGGGAATTAAACCTTCTGGAAAGACATCTTCTGGCTGAAAGCCTATCAAAAGTTTTGTTTCCATCATGCTATATCCATTGTTTGAAACTGATTTGCTAACTGCATTGATTAAGTTAAATCCTTTTACAGGCGCTTTCAGACAGGATAAAAAAAATTTTTGCGCATCCAAATGACTGAAAAAGTATTTTTGCCAACTCGGATTATTTTTCAATTCTTCAAATTCTCTGCGACTTCTTATTATCCATCCAAGACGGGCTGCAATAATATTTAAGTTGTATAGCCGAGTATTCATTTCGGCTACCTTTTCCAACCATATTTTTGATAGTCCATAATAACTTGTGGAAAAGTCCAGATTAGCTGTGATTATGCCCTTAGTTTGTTCAATGTCTGCGGCTTGGGTGCTACTGGCAAGGATAATTCTTTCTATATTTTTATCTTTTATTGCTTCAAATAAACTATAAACGCCAACAATATTTGGTTTTAATATTTGTTGTAAAAAATCTCCTTCATCAGAAAAGGCGGCTAAATGAATAATTGCATCTACGCCAATAAGAGCCTTTCTTAATAATTCAGTATCTTCAATCTGACCTTTAACAAACTCATCGGAAATTGAATCTGTATTTTGATCATAACCTCGAATAAAAAAACCATAATTTTGCAAAAAAGGAATGATCAAACTTCCTACAAAGCCAGAAGAACCAGTAATCAGAATTTTATTTGATTTACTTACAAACATATTTAACTAACCAAGGGTTTTTCTCCGATTAAATTTGTAATAGATTTTCTCGTTTTTTGGGCATCGTTTGGCCATATTTCAAGTAATTCCGAGAATACACGGTCCCTTTCTATTTTAAGTTTTTCACTATCGTGAATGGGAAATAAAGCTCCCATCAAACAATAGAAAACATGTGACATATAGTTGTCGTTAACATCACAAAGTTGAGTTTCCATAAGATTTGCATATTCTGCAACTTTTTTATGATCCTGTTTTGTTATTGAATGTGTGAGTCGTTGCAACGTTTTCAGTGCTTCTAGTTTTAGTTCAAAGTCTGGCAAAAGAGGATCGTTGGGAGCGATATTGATTCTAAAGTCCAATGCGCTTCGCATTACCTGATGTCTGAAATTTAAATATTTTGCGCCCCAATCTCTAATTGCAATCCATTGTGAACCTGCATGAACACGTTTTCCAACAGTACATGATTTCAATTTAAGTAAAGGTTTCTTTGAGGATAGTTTTAAAAAAAGGATTGCATCTCCCATGCCTGTTGATTTTTCTTCCCATAATCCAATTTCGAAAAGTATTTCTCTGCGAATTAATGCTAAAGAAGGTCCATCAACTCCAATTGTAAAAGGGTAACGTGTCCATGGATCAAAATAGGTACAGTCAGTCGAAGAAGTATCATAATTGGGAAAATCTTTTTCAAAACTACTTGCAGCTGCAAAAACACTATTTGAATCAGGATTATCTAATAATGCATTTCTTAGTAATCGTAAATGAGATGGATGCCAAAGATCATCTTGGTCTAAAAATGCAATAAAGGCCGAATTTGAGAGCTTTGTTCCCAAATTACGAGACATGGATGAGCCTTTTCCGTCATTTTTGACTAAAGTTACTTCTTTATACTTTTCTACTAATTCACAACCATTATCAGTTGAATTATCATCAACAATAATAAATTCAGCTGGTTTTAAGTCCTGTTTCAAGACACTTTTTATTGTTTCTTCAATCCATGGGGCGCCATTGTATAGTGGAATTATTACAGCTACATTTGTATTCATAAATAATTACTTTTTATTTTAGAAACGCACAATATATTTTAATACTGAAAATAATAAGCCCCAAAGGTGTTCCCGAGTTCTTTGATAATGGCAAATTTTTCATGTTCCGTAATCAGGCCTGACTGAACTTCCTGATCGAGTTTTTTTTGATCTATTTCCGGCCTTGTCCCTTTTCCTCCACACTTTGGGCAATTGTCTTCTGATTTAGCCCACTTTTTACTTTTTTCATATTCTTCCCAATATTCCTTGCTGTGTCTTTCCCTTTCCTCTAACATATCAGGCAGAGGCCGTGGATTCCTTATACCCCAAACCATCATATAATTGTTTGCCCTGTCATTTTCGCAAGAACTGCAATTGCACTTGCCTTTCCCCTTGCAATGCTTGCAGGGAACATCTATTACATATTTTTTGGCTAATTCTACACTTGACATTTTCTCTGTATTTTACAAAAACCACAAATTATCTTTTCCGAAATCGGGGATGTCGTTTCCATCAAAATGAGGGGCGATTTGTGCCACCATTTCGGGGTATTTTATCGTTACAGGTAAATTCTGCTGCCTCACTGATTTCCAATACATGCGGCTGAACTGATAAACCTGGTCGATGAGTTCCCTGATAACCTTTACATCTTTCAGTTGTTCCTTGTCCGTGCAATCAATGTTCAGTTTGATGGGAAAGGGATAACCATCGGCTTTGCTGAAACTGCCATCAGGGTAGCGGGTGTTGTTGAAAAGCAGGTACTTGTTTTTACCAATGTTGATATATGTGCCGCTTACTGGCATCAGTTCTTTCCAGTTGTTGTCGAAAGCAACAATATCTTCCGATTCGGTCTTGTTGATGGAAAGGATGAATACCGGAATGGGCAATTCCATTTCATCCAGTGCTTTTTCGATATGCTCCAGTTCCCTTTCACTCATGCTCTTGTAAAAATGAATGATGAGCCTGTCGGGCTGGCTGTTGATGGTAGCGTAATCCCTCACTGCCTTGGAGATTTTCCCGGCCAGCATTTTTATTTCATGCTTCATGAAATATTCAAAGCTATTGAACTTGCCATCGTTGGAAAAGCTGAATGCACTACCGATGTACTGCACGTTTTCCTCCACGTGCTTGAAAGCACCCACGCCAACTATCAGTTCGTTTTTGATGGGTGTATTCAGCCGCCAGGGAATGCCATCCAGTTTTGCCAGGATTGCCACAGCTATGTTCGGGAGGCTGTAAACCCATCCATCGCCCTGTGCTACCATTTTTTCAGGATCAATTGCCTGTGATGTGATCTTGCGTTTGAGCAGGAGTTCCTTGACCTTGTAATAAACTGCCCGGTGTTTGGGATCGTGCTCAAATTTCCCGTAAGGGGTAATGTATATGGCGATGTATTTTATATCGGGGTCAATTTTCCGGTTGGAAAGTTCTGCCTCAATTTCAGGGATGGGATTGTCTTTGTTGGAGAAGGTTATGCTAAAGCCCTTTTCGGTGTGGAACAGCACATTGGCATATTCGTACAATCCCCTAAACCATTTAAAGCCATTAACAAAGCGTTCATTCAGTTCTTTGGCTTCGTTTACGGCATCCTTGTGCAGGATAAAGAAAAGGTGCACTTTTTTGTAAGGACTGGCTTTGAAAGGTTTCAGGTTTTTCATGCAGGTTTTGGGTACAATACCTGTCTGGTTCTTGCCAAATACCAGCAGGTTGCTTTCTTTGGTGGTGGAGTTGATCCGGGATGAACCGACCGTTAAAAAGCCTCCGTTATGGATGGGAATCACCTTTTTAAACTCCTCATTATTCAGGAACTTCTTGTAAAACGCCTGGATGTTTTTCAGGTATTTGGGATAGCGGTTGTCCTTTGGTGGCGCTTCGGCTGGTATGTTCAAAGCAGCTTCCAGTTTTTTATTCAGAACCGGGTAATAGGTTGAATAGTCCGGCACATCTTCTTCCGAAAGCCATTCCCACTTTTCAAGTTGTTTGTTGTGCAGCACCCATTTGAAACAGGCAGGGGAGACCTCCTGTATCAGTTCAGCCACCGATTGTTTGAGTACTTTGGAAGTACCGTCATAGGAAACCAGTAATTCAGGATACTTACTCACCGTGGCAAACTGGACTTTCAAAGAGAATTTCATGTACACGTCCCATTGAAGTGTTGATTGCCGGGGAACTTTTACCCATACCTGGTTTTCTTTGATAAAGCCAACCTTAACGATCTGCTTTTTGATCCTTGAAAAATAGAAATTTATCTGCCTGTTGTAATACCTGCGGATGAAATCCCGGTTTTCGGTGTTGAAATCAATACTTAATGGAAGAAAGCCTTCTTTCTCCCCTGAAAATGTTGTGTAAATAAATTCGGTGCCATTGCTGCCGATGTTGTTGAACAATGAATCTATCCTATTCGGGAAAAGGCTTTTATGAATTTTATGGCTTTTCCCAATGTCATCTTTGGCGAAATAGAAGGTTTGGTTTTCCTTAGGAAAATCAAAGGTTAAGATGTTAAAGAATAGATTCTGTTGTTGCATTACTCCTTAGTCTTTAGCTTACTTTTCATTTTATCAGTCAAATAATATGTACCTGTTTTTGGTGCACCTTTATATTCAACCAAACCAATCTTTTTAAGCAAATCAATATACCTCTCAATTGTGGAAACAGATAAAGATAATTTCTTCGCTATCATGTTGGCTCTTATTTCCTTATTATCCATAATAGCACCAACAACAGCAATCATCCCATTTCTAACAGTACCAGAAACATCTTCAATTACTCCTTTTTTTACTCCCTCATTTACTCCTTCATTTACTCCTTTAATTACTCCTTCATCTACTCCTTTATTTAATCCATCACTTACACCATTAGTTTCTGCCACAAGAGAGGGTGTATAGTTCTTTTTAAAGAATGTTACCCTGAAAGCAATTCCAGGTTCTTTCCATGAGAGCTCTATTTCAGGATAAGCCTGCAATTCTTCTTTGATGAGTTTTAAACCGTTGCCCCATTGCTCAATGATTCCGAGTCGTTTGAATACCGGTGCCAATACTTTGTTTCGGATGTCGGACTGACCCGAATCCATATCGCTGAAGTCAACCGAAGGCATTAATTTCCCCGGACTGGTAATCTCTATCTTATCATCGAAAACGGCAATTTTAATGTCTTTGCCTGTCATGGAGTAATTCCGGTGGATCACTGCATTCCTGATCACTTCACGGATGGCAATGATGGGATATTCCCAGCGGTCGTTGCGATACACCCCGGTATAATCGACAGAGCTTTGCGAAATATGACGCAGGACAAACTGGTAGGATTGTTCGGCTTGCAGGCTCACATTGGCATCAATGGTTTTCTGATCGATGAAATTGCCAGGAACAGTCCCTTTAAAACGGGCACATTCAATCTTGGCGTAAGGGAATTGTTGTTTTCGCAGTGTATCATCTGAAAGCAGAATGAGGGCAATGGTGGGTAACTCTTTGCCTTGTTCAGCCCTATACAAATCAAGCTTCGACAATACCTGTTTTGTGATTTTTTCTCCTGTCTTTTCAATGAAGTGTTCCTTAAACGCATCAATATTAACCTTGTCAAACGGCTTTGTGAATAATAATTCACTGTCGAAGGAGATGTTCTGCTTTTGTCTTTCGAGTTCGGCAATGATTTCTTCCGATGCCTGGCGATTGGATGAGCCTACACGGATATAGGTCCCGTTTTTCACTCCCTTGTTTTTTAAGTGGTAAGGAGGTGCACTGCCCTTGTGTATCCTGGTAAGGATGATGTGTTTGCCTTCATGGTTCAGGAAAAGGATTTCCGGTAAAATTACCGGAGCACATTGATCGTGGATGATATTGCTGATCTTTTCTTCCAGTTCAATCAGGCTGTCTTCATCTAATCCGGTTACTTCTCTCGGTTTATCCTGTATCCCTAGATAAAATTCACCACCGGCATCATTGGCAAAGCTGATGATGGACTTTGCCAGTTCAGCATTGGAAGGAAGCTGTGCTTTTAATTCCAGCCTTCTGCCTTCGGGTTGTTGTAATATGTCTGCTATTTTTGCCATAGTAATCTTTTAATACCCCCAATCCGTATGCGAAACCGGTAAGCTGTTCAGCTCATCCCGGTGTGCTCTCCATTTTGGCATGAAGCGGTTCATCAGGGCAATAAATTTGTCGTTGTGGTTTCTTTCCAGTAGGTGAACCAGTTCGTGCATGATGATGTACTCCAGGCAGTTCTTTGGTTTCTTTGCCAGTTCAAGGTTGATCCATATCCTTCTTTCTTCGATATTGCAGGTTCCCCATTTGGTGCGCATGTGTTTTACGCCCCAGCTATTGGCTTTTACACCAATCTTTTCTTCCCATTTTTCAATCAGTTCGGGTATCTGTGCTTTCAGTTGTTTCCTGTACCATTCTTTGAAAACCTTTGCTTTTTGGGATTTCGTGGTGCCGGGTTTTACATATAGATTGAGTTCTTTATGGTTTTTTATCTCGATCTTATTATACCCGTTGTGTTCAATTACGTTGAGCAAATACCTTCTTCCTTCTAAATAGTGGCTTTCGCCTGAAATGTAATCCCGTGGGGCTTCCCTCGATTGTTCTTTAAAATGTTTGATGTGCTTTTTGATCCAGCCTAATTTGGAAATGGCAAACAATCGAATGACCTCCGGATCGGTATTTGATGGCGCTGCAAGACGTATCCTGCCCGTTGGCGGATAAACTGCCAGGTGCATGTTCTTGATGTCTTTCCTGACCACATCAATGGAAACATCTGCCACTTGTATGTTCTCCTGACTAATACTCATCCTGCGCTTTTATAATTTTCATTAATTCGTTGGTTTTGTCCTGGTCTTTTACCAGACTTTTCACCGATAACATCAATTTTCGTTCCCTGATGCCACCATCACGCCAGTCGTCCAGTTTGGTGGTCTGGATGAGGTTGTCGAGGGCAAGAGCCAGTATCTCGTTGTTGTCCAGATTGTCATACAATGCCCGTTTAGCTTTGGTGGTCAGCGATGCGGGGTAGTTGGCTGTTTTTGTTGGTTGCTCGATCATTTCAGCCAGTTCCTTGATCTTTTTCAGGTATGCCTCGTAGGCAATGGCTTCCCTTTTCCTTTGCTCGATCAATTCATCCAGCAACTCCGACATTTTCTCAAAATATTTCGGGTTGGTGGGCAATTCCTCAATGATCACCTTACGGGTATTGTTTTCGATGATCTCAGCAATGGTCTCTTCCCGTTTTTTATCTGCACGGGTTTTGTAAGGTTCCTCTGGTTCACTGACCTTCAGAATCAGGTCAATCAGCGACTGGTTTTCAAAGCTGGAAATCTTCCGGCTTCCATGTGCCGAGAGGTACATATCCATCAATTGCCGCATTCCGGGTTCAAAGCGTTTTAAGTCCACCTTATCACCACTGGCTAATTTGATGGTTTCACGCAAATCGGAATAGTATTGCACTTCCTTTTTAATGGCTTCCGCTTCCGATTGAGTGTAACCGGCTTTTTGCATTTCATTGGCGATGTTGGCGTAAGCCCTTATCAGAGAAACTGCCAGTTTGTAAAGCGTTACCCGTTTTTGTTCGGTTTCTTTGAGGTCGTCCTTGTTTTCGGTATTGCCGCAGAAAAACCGGATAAAGCTGGGTTCGTTTTTGGGATGCACCGGTTCACATAGGGCACGTATGGCATCCAGCGCATTGTCGAGGCGTTCCTTACTCTTTTCGTAGCGGTCGGATAACAAGCCGGAAACATCATCAATGTCGAAATCATCAAAGGCTGCGGAGGTGTAGTCTTTGATGGACTTTTTCAGGCTCTCGAACAGGTCTTTGTAGTCGATGATGTATCCATAGTCCTTATCATCGGTATCCACCCGGTTTACCCGGCAGATAGCCTGAAACAATCCGTGATCCTGCATTTTCTTGTCGATGTACAAGTAAGTTGCTGATGGAGCATCAAACCCGGTAAGGAGTTTATCCACCACAATCAGAAGTTTAAGTTTTGCCGGTTCTTTAACAAAAGTGGTTTTGGCTTCTTCCTCAAAATCTTCCACTTTTTTTCCGTTCAGCATTCTCTGATACACATCGTATTGCATTAATTTATCGGTGGGTGCGCTTTCGCCTGTTTCTTCTCCTTTGATGTCGCTGGGATTGGGTTCGTAGGACGTGATAATGGCACATTCCTTAAATCCGACACTTTGAAACAGTTCGTAATACTTGCAAGCCTGATAAATACTTCCCGAAACCAGCATGGCATTTCCGTCACCGGTGGAGAGGCGGGGTTTTATTTTAAAATCCTTGACAATATCAAACACGATTTTTTCAAGCCTCGACTTGGAACCCAACACCTTTTGCATGGTACCCCATTTTCTTTTCAGTTCGATTTTGGCAAAGTCGTTCATGCCTTTGGTTTCAGCATCAAACCAATCGTCAATGCTTTTCTGATCGGTGATGAACTGCTCCACATCCCTTGCCTCGTATAATAAATCGAGTACCACACCATCCTCAACGGCTTCATCAAATTTGTAGGGGTTGCCAATGTATGGACCAAAAATCTCGATGCTTTTTTGTTTGTCCTTTTTTAAGAGGGGAGTGCCTGTAAAACCAATGAAAAGCGCATCGGGGAGGATGGTTTTCATGGCTTCGTGCAGTTTGCCCGACTGGGTGCGGTGGCATTCGTCCACAAAAACATAAATGTCGCCTTTGGCTTTGAAATCGGACGGCAGACTCCTTTTTAGTTCTTCGATGTATTTGTCGAAATCCTCATCGGTGGGTTCAGCCTGTCTTCCGAATTTATGAATCAGGCTGCAAAGTAACCAATGCTCTTTGACATTGAGTTTTTCAAGCAGGTCTTTACCGCTTTTGGTACGGTATATTTTTTCTTCATTGTCGATGAATTTCCCTTCAATCTGCTTGTCGAGTTCGTCCCGGTCGGTAATGATCAGCACCCGGCTGTCGGTAACATTTTCACGTATCCATTTTGCCAGCATGATCATCATGATACTTTTGCCGCTTCCCTGTGTGTGCCAGAGGATTCCCCCGGCTCTGTCCTTCACATGTTTTTGAGCAGCGGTAATGCCAAAGTACTGATTGGGTCGGCTGAGCTTTTTGTTGCCCCGGTCGAATACCGTAAAATCGTGAATGATGCTTAGAAAGCGTTCTTTGTCGCAAAGTAGGCTGAGTTGTTTATCCATCAGGTAATCAAACTCTTTTTCACTTTCTTCCTTCCAGGCAAGGTAATATTTTTCAGGGGTCTCGATGGTTCCGTAGCGCAAGCCTTCGGTATCGTTTCCTGCCATCACAAATTGCATGGTAGTGAAAAAACGCTGGATAAATTCCGACTTTTGGTTATCGAGGTTTTGCCTGACGCCTTCTTCTATGCTTACTTTGCTGCGCTTCAATTCCAGCACCCCAAGGGCAATTCCGTTGACATAAATAACAATGTCGGGGCGTTTGTTCTTCTTCCCTTTAACGGTGACTTCCTCAGCAATGGCAAAGTCGTTTTTTTGTTTTTCTACCCAGTTAATGAGCCAGACGGTTTCCTTTAAATCGCCCACTTCTTCCTGTACCGGAATGCCATAGCGTAGCATTTTGTACACCTTTTTGTTGGCTCCGTACAATCCATCCGACAAATCGGATATTGCCTGAATGAGTTTGTCAATGGCTTTGCTGGCAAGGGTTTTGGTGTATCCCTGCTTTTTGGTCAGGAATCGGTGCAAGCGTTTTTCCTCCACCGGCAGAATGCGCAGCTCTTCCTGCCAGTCGCCCAGGTAGTCATAGCCCAATTGCTTATGAAACAATTGGATGATCCTGTTTTGTGTCGTACGTTCCGGTTTACCTATATCATTCATTCGTTACAAATTATTAAGATCTGTGCACAGGTTTTGAATTAATTTCTTTGTTTGTGATTTTGTGGTCCTTGATTTCCAATATCCATGAAACGTATCCCTCCACACAAAACCATGTGTATTTAAAATGGTAGTAATTTCATCAGGATAATTCTCTTTCTCGTTTGCTTTGATTTTATAGAACCGTAATTCATAAGGATGCTTCAGAAAATCCGGATCATGGTTATTATAATAGACATCAATTGCAAATCTTTTCTTCTTAAAACTCCAGGAATCAATCACAGCACAGCTATATTCTTCGCTGCTTCTGACTTCATGATGCCATGCTCGTGTAAATGGCTGATAAATATTACTGTCCGACAGTTCATTCAGATAAAAATCCCATGAGTACATCTCCCGGTGATAGTGATTCTGTTGTGAATGTTTGAAGATTATTATCCTGTCTTCATCCACAAACCGGATAAATCCTTGCTCACTGTAGCGATAAAATTCAGGATTCACGATAAAATATTGCCGCCAATCATCAGGAAGTGCTTTGCAAATGTCAGACAGTGATTTAGTCAGTTTTGAGTAATCAAACAATTTGTCATCAAACACATCTTTGATGAAGCTCCTGCGTTTTTGCCATTCACTATTTTCAGGTTCTTTGGTTCCTGCCGGAGGTAAACGTAGTAGCCTTTTCCAGCTAAAGTCCCTCATCTTTTTTGTAGTGCTCAATAAATTATAGCGATAGGCGGAAGAAGGAATCAGATAATCCCCTTTTGAAAGGACGGCTCTTTCCCACAAATAATCAATATCAGATGAACTTTTTAGGATTGCTTGAAAAACTGAACCAGCACCATTGGCGTACTTCTTAAAGCGGTTTAGGTATTCTGCATCATCAGTAGAACTCAAATTACAATTTCCATGCTGCTCATAGTATTCAAGTATGCCTGAAAACTCGAAAATAAAAAGTATCTGACCTTTAAAATAGGGATGCTGTTCGATTTTAACGATTTCGTTTTCCCAATCCTGAGATTTTGTGAGGAGATGTGCCTTTATCCTTTCTTCCTGTACCTGCCTGCTGAGGAAGAAATCAATCGGGTTTTGCGTTCCCTTCAAATATTCCAGAATATCATTGCTGTATGGAATCAGTTTTTCGATTGATTTTATTGCCCTGGAAACTTCATCAGCCCCATCAATCACCGTATTTTCTGAAAGGTTATGTATAACCCTCATCCACTGGTCAATTCCCTCAACTTTTCTTTTGTGATGGATTAAAAATTTAAGATAAGCGTGAAATTGTACACGCTGCGGTAAGGTTAAATCGTGCTTTAATACACCTTTAAAACAATGTTCTTCGTCATAATAATATGGGTCTTTCAGGTGGATTTGTATTTTTTTATCACCATTGCTTAAAACATCAAGTCCGTCAATTAAATAGGTGATTGCGCTTTTAGTTAAAATCCCAAAGCGTTTGTAGATGTGATAAGTCAGGTTGTCGGTATAATCCTTTAATTTACGGGCAACCAAGGTACCTATCAGGTATTCCTGTTGAATGTCCTTTTCGGATGTGCTTGTCAGGGCGTATTCATTTGCCATGATGACCCGCACAAAATTCATCAGTTCATCATCATAGGAATTGTCTTTACCGTTTACGTTGCGGTATTTCCAAAAGAGATTTGCCCAAATGGTATCAATTTTATGTGCAAAATAATCCTTGGGATAGAGCATACGTTCGCCAGCATCCAGAATGAGCTTACGCTGGTCTGCTTTTACCCAATCAAGTTTACCAATGTGCTGTTCAAATTTGGCTTTAAAATTTTCAAAAGTTGTCAAGGGTTTTCCCCTGGCATTCATTTTAATATACAGGTCATCGGTAAGTTTGAACTCTTTAAGGTTCAGAAAAAGAAATGTGATAATCGGGTTTTCATTGTTAATCAAACGGTCAAAAAACTCCGGCTTATCCATGAATCTTGCATGTATGGCATCAAGCATGGTAAGCATGGACTGGATGGTAGGGTCGTTTTCCCATGAAAGGTAATACCAGCCACTGTCCTGTATTGTTTTCGACAGGCTGTTTTCCTTTCCTTCATCCGAAGGCAATAAATTGTCAAAGTCAATGGTATTGGCTATTAATTCATCGCAAAATTCCCTTGAACTCGTGCGTGTTTCATAAGTGAAGTTGGATTTAATTACTTCACCATCATCGGTTGTCAAAAACTCAAGTAAAGCGTCAATATTACCTGATATTCCGGCTAAATACCAATGCAACAGAAATAATGTGGTTAATCGCTGTTGACCATCCAAAGGAATGAAACAGGTTTCTCCATCTGTTTCCCTGATACTTCCATATACAAAATCCAGGTCACGGTTAGGCTTATTTTTATCGAGGTAATTGTACAATGCGTCCAGAAAGAGTACCCTGACCTCAGTTGACGAATTTCTACCCTGGGCATAATCACGCTGGATAATGGGAATTTCAATTTTAAAACCTTTTTCCGAAAAGAGTTTTGAAAAACTTAATCGTTCACCCGATTGTATTTTTAAGTCTTTACTCATCTGTCTTAACTGTTTGTTCAGGTAAATACTCTTTCAAAGTCTGTTTAATGGCAACCGCATAATCATTTGCATCGTGCTGATTCCAGTACATTAATTCGCCCAGCTTTCGGGAGTATGATTTGAGAAAAACATTTTTCGTACAAATCGGAACAAAAATCCCATTCATATCATTGCCGATAATAGTTTTCCGTTTGATGGGAAACAAAGCATTGCCATAACTGCGGTTTGTTTTTGAATCGAGGAGGGCGAGGTTCCCGATGCTGTCTTTATCCTCGAAATCCGTGTCTTCTTTGAAAAAAGCGGAAACCTTTACATACAAATTATTGAATAGTTCTTCCTCAATTTCATCGGCAGTAAGCATATTAAGCAACTCTTCAGCAATCTCTTTTTCATCCCCTTCCAATTCATCAATTGATTTCTGTTGGATCTCAATCTCATCATCGGTCGAGTAAGCCCTTTCACCAGTGAAATATTCCAGTACATCTATTAGCCAGTCTTTACGGTTGCTTCCGGCAATCTGTTTGTCTGTTTGCGAACGTATGTGCTCTATGTCCCAATCTTCGTATTTGTAACGGAAGAAGGGGAACCGAATGTCAGCATTCTCGGTTGCAAGTATGGTTTGTATATTGAAAAGAAGCAAAATTTTCCTAATCTCTTTTCTGCCATAACTCAAATCGTCAATCTGATAGTTTACCTGCTTACGGATTTCAACTTTTAACCAGTTTTTGAAAGAAGTTTTTGTTCTTTCCTGCGATTCTTTTTTGATTTTATTGATGCTGTACCCACAATCAATCAAAAAGCCAACAAGGTGATACAGTTTCTTATCATTATACCATTCCTCAAAACTCAAAAAGTATTTTTTGATTGTCAGCCACAAGCGGTCAATTTCCGGAGGGGAATTTTTGTCTTTCTTACTGGCTATGTAATCCTTTTGAAATTCGTAGAATGTATAATACACCTCATCATCTTTCGATTTGCCCTTCATCAGGTCAAAGATGTATTCAATGCGGTTGTCGTATTTAATCGGATTATTAGGATTGTAGATAAAGTACCAGAAAGCATTGTTTTGCAGGGTCTTTTCAATGTTGTCCCATTCAGAGGCGATCTGTAGTTGTTTTAAGGTAGCTTTATCTTCCTGGAAATTTCCTTTTTGTAGGAAAAGTGCCTTAACCAGTTCGGCATTGGTCAAGGGGATTTTGCCAATGTTTAAACGGGTGAAAATATCAATGGCAAAGTTGTCGGAAGTGTTTTCATCACTTACATCATACCAGATTACCTTCACATTTTTACCTGATTCATCATCGTTTAACAGGGTGGTAAGGAAATTAATCTTTGTGGTTCCGTCTTTACCCTTAAACCAGTTTGATATGGTAGTATGTGCTTGGCAGATGTGAAAATAGTCGATGTTTTCTTCACATTTTTTGAAATCAATATTCTTTAAAAATGCTTCGCTATCCGGGCGTGTCTGGTATCTGATATTAAAATTTTGTTTTCCGAAAAAGGTTAATCCTTCCTTTAAGTATTCGAGGATAATGTAAATGGTTGTGAGTCTTTGCTGACCGTCCAATACTTCCCACTCACCATTCATTTTTGAAACAACAATGGGTTGAAGGCAGTAGAAGGCTTCTTTGCTTTCGGTTTCGCTGTTGAGCCTGAAATTCCAAATATCGTCCAGTAAATTTTTAACCTGCTTGTCGGTCCAGCGATAACCTCGCTGATACGAGGGGATGAAGAACTTCTCTGAAAGAAGCTCCGTTACAGGTTTTAATACCAGTTTACTTTCTGCTACACTCATATTAATCTCGTTTTCCCGGTTAACAATTCCTGCATCATGCCCTGTTTGATGAGGAGGTATTTTGATTTTTTTGATTCAAGGCTTTCGATTTCGGTATCCATATCACAAAAGACTGAAGCAATGGATTTCTGTTCTTCTAAAGATTTTGGAAAAGTAAGTTCAACAGATTTTACTAACTCTTTATTTAGATTGAGTACACCACTTCCTGCTGCTTTACTTAAATACTGATTGTGGACTTCTCTTGAAATCAATAAGTAATAAAGAAATTCTGTGTCCAATGAAGATTGATAATTCTGAAGTACCAGCCATCCATCATGGATGCACCCATCAATTTTTAAGATATAAGGTCTTCCAAAACTCATTGAATTTGAAAGAAGGAAGTCACCGATATATACATTTCTCGAAAAATTCTGCCCCTCTGGAATAATCCTTTCTTCACTTGATTTAATGTACTTGCCAAATTTATCAGTATCTCCAATCTTTATCCAGTTTATTCCATTTGCTGATTCAGTTAAATATGCCTGAATTGGTCTGGGAGAACCCCCTCGATAGACTTTCATTATATTCTCCACTTTGTCTGAAATCCATTCCCCCTCAAACCCGGGCAGACGTTTACCTCCTTTATCCGGTGCTTTCAGCAATCGCTGCATGGCGCCCTGCTTTATGGCTTTCTTTTTGGCAATGAGCTTATCAAGGTTTGTAATGAGTGTATCAATATCGCTTAGGGCAGTGGCTATGGCTTGTTGTTCTTCGGGAGTTGGTGGAAGAGGGATTTTGTAGTGGACAAAATCTTTTTGATAAAGATGATTGATAGTTGAACCTGCACTTAGCTTATTTAGGAACGTTTTAAAATGACTAGACCTAAGTATATAATAGGTAAATCTTGGATTATATGAATCATTTAAGGGGCGTATTACAAACACACCACTATTTAAAGTTGCAGGTTTGGGAACTTTTTCGACAAAAGCAACTTTCCCTATAGTTCCATCTTTAGTTATTAAAATATCAGACTCCTTAACTTGAATAAATTTATCTTGTTCATATCTCTCCTTGCTCACATAGTAACAGCTGTCCCAATCAATGAAGCCATCTTTAAATTCTGTTCCAGTAATTAGATAGTAATTTCCATCTTTTAAATATTCAGCAGTTGTTAGTCCTTGCCATCCAATTCGTGCTTTTAGAAGAGAGCTTTTACCAAGAACAATCTCCTTCCAATCAGTAGGAATTATACCATAGTCAGTAAGTTTATAATTCTTTGTTAGCTCCATTTCAGTCCCATCTTTTTCAGGTGATTATTTACTTTGGCTTCATAATCCGTCACATCATTGGCAACTTCGGAAAGTTTAAACTCATAGCGTTCAGCCAGTTCTTTTATCCTTCCAGTGAGACGTTGGGAAATCTCGTCAATTTCGTTGTCAATACGGATTTTCAGGCTTGCCAGCCATTTGTCGTCCACAACAAGGGTTTTCACTTCGTCTTCGGTCAATTGTCCGTATTTTTCAATGGTTTTATCTTCCAGTTCCTGTGTGGCAGTTTTGATGGCTGCTTTGATGTTGTTGATTTCATCGGTCAAATCCAGTAATTGTAACAGGGTGTTGATTTCGGGGATATACTCCCTGTCCTCTGTAAGAATTGCCTCCAGTTTCTCAATCAGGTCGTTCCGTTTCTGCTTCACGGTTTTATTCAGTTCCGTCTGCCGGGAAAGCAGGCTGAGGTATTGGTGCATCATATCCAACTCAGCAAACCAGGGATGTTGTATGCCTTTTTCCCAGTTGGTGAGTTTTTCAAAGTTCTTGGTAACGGGTTCCACCTTGCTTTTGTAGGTTGGTGGCAGGTCGGAAATACTCACCATCTGTTTGAGTTCCATCACGCGGTTCTGAATGTTCGCTTTGGTGAGCTTGCCCCTTGCATTGGAGAGTTTTTCAAAATAAATACCCCAGTTTTCACCTTCGGTCAAATCCTTTATTTGGGAAAGGCAATCTTCCTGTTCTTCTTTGCTGATTTGGAATTGCACAAACTCCTCCTTAAAATGGGTATCAAAAGCCAAATCCTGGTATTCGTCCAGTTTTTCCAGCAGGTCGGCTTTGGAAACCTTGTTGTTCTCCACATCTTCAAATATGGCTTCCTCACCGCTGTTGTCCTCAATCAGCGAAGTGTATTTGTTTTCCTTCACTTCTTTTTCGGCTTCCAAATTCTGTATGGCATTGTATTCGGCAAGAAAATAGCGGTTTACGACCAAAGGCTTGGGCACGAGGTCGCAATCGTAAACGGTTTCCTTTTTCGTCTTTTTCACGATATGCAGTTTGGCAACCCATCCGTCCTCAATAATCATATAGGTATCGTCCTTCATCAATTCCAGCCAGTAATCCATCAGGTGCTGATACATGTCGTAGCGGTCAACCAGGGCTTTTCCGGTGTATTCCTTCAACAGGTCCTCCGCAATATCATGGATAAGTTTTTTAGGGATGGTTTCGGTGGAAATGCTTTTTAATACAGGGGTGTTCCTGCTTTTCCAGTTTTCAAAAAGCCTGTCCATTTTTTCCTTGTAGGCGGTAAATTCTTGATGCGAAAAAATGGTATCCTTCACGGCATTGATTTCCGGTATCAGCTTGCTGTAGCCCTGACGGACTTCTTCAAAGAGCTCAGACCTCATGGTGGGGTAAATATCCCAGTAGGCTTTTAATCCGTTCAGGTCAGTGTCGGGAATACCGCCATTCAGATGTGCATTCAAATCCTGAATATCCTCATCCTCCTGGGTGTCGATGTATCGGGGAATGTTCAGGTTGTACTCGTTCTTTACAATTTCTTCGAACTCAACAAAGCGGGCATATTTAGGGGTATTGGTCTGGGTTGTGAAAACATCCACGATTTTATGAATGTCCTGCTCACGCAAACGGTTCTTATTGCCGTCCTTGATAAAGCCTTTGCTGGCATCCACCATAAAAATGCCTTTGCGCTTGTCGGTATCTTCCTTGTCCAGCACAATGATGCAGGCAGGAATACCTGTACCGTAAAAAAGGTTAGCCGGTAAACCGATGATCCCTTTGATGTATTTGCGTTCGATGAGGTTTTTCCTGATTTCGGCTTCGGCATTTCCCCGGAACAATACCCCATGAGGCAGGATAACAGCAGCCTTGCCGGTTCCCTTTAATGAGGCAACAATATGCAACAGGAAGGCATAATCGCCATTTTTGGCAGGCGGAATGCCATAGTGCAGGAAACGGTTAAATTCATCCTCTATGGGATTGATGCCCTGGCTCCAGCTTTTTTGTGAAAAAGGGGGATTTGCAACCACCCGGTCGAAGCGTTTCAGCTTGCCATCTTTCTCTTTGTGGTCGGGTCTGGCAATGGAATTACCTTTTTTAATGATGGCATCTTCATAGCCATGCATCCACATGTTCATCACTGCCAACCCTTTCACAGAAATATCCTTTTCCTGTCCGTACAGGGATATGTGCCTGTCGGCCTCCTGGGCTACCTTTAATAATAAAGAGCCTGAACCACAGGTGGGGTCATATACCGAAAATTGGGAAGATTTGGCTTTTTCAATGCCGATGATTTTTGCCAGCACCCTGGAAACCTCGGCAGGGGTGTAAAACTGCCCCTTGCTTTTGCCCGATTCGGTGGCGAAGTGGCGCATCAGGTATTCGTAGGCATCGCCCAGAATGTCGTCATCCTCGGCACGGTTGTTTTTAAAGTTGAGGGCAGGATTCTCAAAAATTCCAATCAATCCGGTAAGCAAATCCACCTTTTCGTTTTCGCTGCCAAGTTTGTCATCATCATTGAAATCCACCAGTTCCACTTCGCCTTCAAGTCCGTTTTCCCGGAAAATGGGTCGGATAATTTGTTTGTTGATGCGGTCGCCAATGTCTTTTTTCCCTTTCAGGGCAACCATATCCTCAAATGATGCTCCCTCGGGGATTGTAATGACACTGTCTTCTTTTCCTGCATATTTATCCGACACGTATTTAATAAACAGCATGGTCAGCACATAATCTTTATACTGTGAAGGGTCCATTCCGCCAGATGCCCTCAGGTCATCGCAACCTTTCCACAAGCTGCTGTATAATTCTGATTTTTTTATTGCCATATTTGGTTAATTCCTTCTTCTGTTATCATTCCGTTTGTTCACTCCTTGTTGCTTAATTTTTTCTTTGCCAGGTCTAATGCTTCAATCGCATGTTCCTCCTCCAAAGCCATTTTGTAGATTTTATCAGCCAGCCAGATGGTGAGGAGTTCTTCCTGATCGGCTTTCAGGATACGGGCTATTTCGATGATTTCCTCCTTTTTGAAAAAGCGTTCCCCCCGTTCCATTTTGCTTAACTGGGCAGTGTCGATGTCGAGCATTGCCGCCAGTTGCCTGATCAGGTAATCGTTTTCCTCCCGTAGTTCTCTAATTCTTTGTCCTATCATTTCTTGACTATTAAATTATTGACTTGACAATAAGTGGCTAATTTACAGAAAAAGAACCAATGAAGGGAAAGAAAAAGAAAAAACAATTTATCAACACATTATGAGGAAGTTCAGGAAGTTAAGGAAACTAAGCCTTAACTTCCTCAGAATCCTTAGTATCCTTAATCAGATTAACATACTGATCCTGGCTTTCACGGTGAATCAATCCCTTTTTGTAAAAATCAGTAATGTATCCTTCAGCGGTTTTATCAGGTATGGATAAGTTATGAGCAACTTCCAGATACTTTTGCCGGTTGAAGTTGAGGGGCAATTGTTCCAGGAATTTCTCCTTTCTGTTTTTCCGCTTAGTCGGCTGTATGTCTTCGGGAAGTTCGGAAAACACCTTGCTTGAATGGAGTACAAGTGTTTTAATCATGGTAAGTACCGATTGGAAATCCTGTTCTTCACACAACATTCGTTGTGGAAGTTCTCCGGTTTCCATAATCCTTAGTGCTGACAGTATCATGGCAAGGCGGAAAGCGATCAAGCCCAATCGCCTGACCGTTGCCATAGAATCAATTCCCTGGATGGCGATGTATTTTGTCTGAACACCTGAAAAGAACTCATTGAACTGAGCTTGCTGGTCTGCCGAAAGGCAAAACTGTATTTCAGGATTTGCCAGTAAGGTTTTGTATAATTCATGAAAATCGCTGCCCAATTCATCAAAATAGTCTTCCAGTCCATTGTCGGATGAAATGGCAAATACGTTTTTCCATATAGGGCGGACATTCATAAAATAGAAGATGAAACGGCTGAACAAGCCATTTTCAGCGTTGGGGATGAGGCTTGAAATTTGTTTGGGTGTGCCAGACAGTACCGTTGACAGGCAGGGGCTTTCGATGTCCACGTATTCCCGGTCGGTTCTCCTGTAATAGGAAATGGTTTCGTGGTGGAATGCCTTTCGGAACCCATCGCTATAATTGCCGTAATCGCTTTTGAATGCCTGTGCCAGCGTGTCGCCTTCGGTTTCAAAAATCAATCCTTTGCCATCATTATCAGATAGCAATTGAAATACTCCGGTGGTGCTGTTATTGGCAGGGATAAAGAGCATTTTCTCCTGAGGTTTGGCAGGTTTCTCAACGCCTTCTTCCTTTCCTTTTTTGGAGTTGTAATCGGCAAGCTCCAGTTCGTACTCCTGTTTGATCATTCTTGCCTGCTCCCGCAAGGCTTTATGAATGGGTTTTACCAGTTGCTTGCAGTGCACCAACCTGCCTTTTCCGGCTGATGCCTGGGCAGTAATAAAAAGGTAAAGGTTGGCAAATACCCGTTTGCCGTCATAAATGCCATAGATTTTAGGTAAGCACGAACTGAGTGTTACCAATGTACCCAATAGCATAATGTCCTTTTCTTCATTTGATGTACATACATGAACCACCCGTTTCAGGAAATCAGGAAGTTGAGGATATAAGGATTCAGGGAAATGTGGAACCTCAATTGATTCTTCTTCAGCTTTGGGATTTTTGTTGTTTATTGGAATACCCGCCTGTTTCGCATGATAAAAGAATGTTTTCAGGGAAACTCCCTGACCTTTTGCTTTAAGGCAATTATCAAACTGCCTGTCGCATTCTTTTACAGCATAATCGGGGTAAAAGCGGCTGATCCTGTGAAACAGTTCCCTGCCTGCTTCACCGAACTCATCGGCAAACGCAAAACCGATATTACGCCAGTCGTTGTATGCAGTGGCGATGTCAATCTGTTTGTTTTCGATTTGCTGAATGATTTCTTCAACCTGTGTGATTGCATCTTTAATTATACCATTATTATTATGGGATGTTTTTTCAGGCTCTATATTTATTGTTTGTTGGCTTGGTTGTTCCAGCCATTCCAACGGATTAAACGTTTTTCTTTCCATTACTCTAAATATTTGGGATTGATGTAAACGGCTGCATCATGCGGTATGAAGCAGGCTCTTGAAATATCCTTACCCGACTGGTCAACTTCCAGTTTATAGGTTTGGCGGATGTAATTTGAAACTGCCCTAAAGAAATCCTGGTGTTTCGCTTTGGTGATGTCAATAGGAATGATCCATTTTAAGCCATTGCCCGATGGAGAGATGAAAAGCATTTCTGTTTCAAAATACGGATCATGCAACAATGATCTTTTTAAAGAATCAATGTCTGTGATGTGATCAAAATCAATGGTAAGCAATCCGGAATGAGCCAGTAAGGCTTTATCGTTTCGCTTCGAGAATGTGCCTGAGAAGGTGACATAATCAAAATTTGCAGCCTTGTATTTACGAGCTTCCCTGACATCTTCAATACTGCGTAGAGTGCTCGTTGCCTTGTAAAATGAATCACCTTTGATTAAATGATAGATTTCATTAAGGTTCACAGTTCTAGCCGGGATGGTGTTTGACACTGGCCGGTTAAAATAGCTACACTGAGGAATCCTGACTATAGGTTTTTCTATGTTTTGTTTATCAGGTTCTTCTTTTGCAGATGTTCTATTTCCATAAAAACCTCTGTTCTCTCCGATATGCAAATGAAGATCCCTGTTAATTGTTTCCAGTAATTCCTGACCTTCTTTTTTGTAATGAAGTTGCGCAAAATCAAAAACATCCCCATCGGGAATGCTTTTGTCGGTGTCGGTATGCCGTGCACAATTATCCACAATGGAAACCATCAGGGTAAGCCTGTTCTGGTTAAAAGGGTTTCTGGCAGGTTTACAGTCCCTCCCCGAAAGGGAAAGGACTGTGTCTCCAGGATAAAATTGCCTTAATATGTATGCGTAAATGTTCAACCCATAATGGGTTTTGCCCAAAATGTCTTTCCTGCTAATTTCCATGGCTCCCTGATTTGATGTTTGAATAATTGGATTCAAGCATATTTTCTATGTCAGAAAGCTTATAGTAGAATTTGCCGTTCAACCGGCTGTGGGGGAGTGCCCCGCTGTCACGAAGTGATTGAAGGGTTCGTTTGCTGATATGCAAAACCTGCATCACATCCTGACCATCAATCCAGGCTTCGTTAAATTTTTCCAGACGTGTCTTTCGGAAAAATTCAATATAGGTCTTGATGGTTTTGATCTCCTGGGAGATTTTCAGCAGCAAATCAAATAACTCTGTCATAGCTGTACCCTCCCTTTTTTAACCAGGTAATCGGCAGCTTGCTGCTCAATTTCATCCTTAGAGGTGGCCCGGTTGCGGAGCAACCAGCCATCCAATTCATGCCGGTTGAAATAGATTTTTTTACCATTAGGTTTGTAATGGGGTATGGCTCCGGTACTTGTGAGCTTGTACAAATGCGATTGCGAAAGCTCCAGATACTGGCATGCTTCATTGAAGTTTAAAACTTCCTTTGTATTGCTACCCTGGCTTTCAATAAGCCTTTCCAGTCGTTCGAGACGTTTAATAATTTCGTCCATTTTACTATTGAATTAAAATTCGGGAAATGGACTTCAGCGCCAAAGTCATCTTTGATTTTCAAAGACATAGCGAATTTATATCAGGGTTTTTGGTAGCCTGAAGACTGGTAATTTCGGAAAAGGTAAGTGTCAGAAAAACAGCACCATTACCAAAAGAGTGGTAATTTCATTTGGTAAATTGACAGCAAATTACCGCAATTTTAACAGGCAGGAATATGGTCTAACCAGTAATCTATCTCAATAAACGATAACAGTCCTTCGTGGTCATTATCCCAGTTACGGAATTGTTTGTCAACATTGGTTTTATAGCGATAGTCTAAAAATTTCCTGATGACAAGATTAGAGGTTTCTACATTGCCGGGAAAAATCCGCTTATTGAAATAGCCTTTGCGGATCAGTTGATGGTAAAACGCTGCCAAGTACTTCTTCATACCATGCCTGTCGGAAAAATGGTAATTGTTATCAATAATGTCTTTTTCGTAGAGTTCTTCCTCAATCCGTGCAAAGCGTGATGGATTCCTGATTAATTGATTGTAAGAATAGATGTTTTTGCCGGGCTCCCAAATATCATCACGAATGGCATTGAAAGCAGGTTTATTGTCGGTTTGTTGAGGTTGTGGTGCCTGATAAGTATTCGGATAGTTTTCAGCTTCAATAATATAAGCCCTTTCCGGTGCAGCTTCATTAAAGAATTTAAAGTAGATTTCATCAGGAGTTAAAGCATCTTCTTTCAGGTAACCGGAATAGGAATCCTGTATTTCCAAAAACAACCTTACCAGTTGATGTTTCAGCAGGTGGAGAATATATGATTCATTGGTTTTGCTTGTATCTGTCTGCTTTGTTTGTTGGTTAAGGTTGAACTGCTCCGTTGTGTAGTTTCTTTCCTGTATGATCTGAGCAGCCTCTTTGAGTTTTTGAGAAATCAATTTATCCATAGCAAAATGAACGAGATAAGATTTTTCATTCTCGCTTAATGCCTGGGAAATCTCAGCATGCAAGCCATTTAAATAATTGATGGCTTCATATTCAATGATTGCATGGTAATATTTGCGGATATTGGAAAGTGGTTTTATGAAATCGACCTCGTAAACCGGTTGGTGCGTATAATACTCTTTTTTAACTTCGAGCAATAATTGCTTGAATTTAATTTCAGACTGATTGCCGAAAATCCAGGGGCGCAGGTTCAGGAATAAAATCTCGTTGTATAATTCTAAACTGTTGCTCATAGGTCAAGTTTTATGCGGTTTGCAGCTTCTTTTTTCTTCTGGTCAATAATCTTTGCGTACACTTCTGTTGTTTTGAGGCTCTTATGGCCTAAGAGTTTCGATACTGTGTAAATGTCAGTTCCTAACGTCAGTTGAAGGGTAGCATAGGTATGCCGGGCGCAATGAAAAGTGATATGCTTTTCAATCCCGGCACGAATCATCCATTCCCGGATTTTGGCATTGTTGTAATCGCTGTAAGTAAGGTCCCTGAAAACTTTTACATTTCCCTCTTTACGTTCACCCATGAATTGCAATGCATCATCCGCAATAGGTAGGGTTTCCTGGCCTTTGGTTTTCTTTTGCTTGAACCGGATATAGTAACCATTTGCATCAGAATGTTGGATCTCTGACCAGGTTAGTTTTTCAATGTCTGAAAACCTCAATCCTGTAAGTGCACTGAAAATGAAAGCATTCTTTACGACTTCAATTTCGCAGTGTGCTTTAACAGCCTTTTTCAGTTCCTCCAGGGTTAAAAACTCCCTTTTGGTCTCAGCTTCTTTTATCCCCTCAATACTTTCAGCAGGATTGCGAATAATGATGCCATCCTTCACAGCTTCCTTTAATGCAGCACGTACCTTATTAAAATAGGAAACACAGGAATTTTTGGAAAGGTTTCTGCCTTGTTTTGTTTTTGCATCATGCACCAGGTAGTGTTTCAGGTCTTCCAGCCATTCTTTATCAATGTCAGCGAAACGGACATTTGATTTCTCCCAGCTTTTCAGGTGTTTTAATGCACTCAGCCAGTTGCCGTAATTGCCATCCGAATCCCTTCTTTTCTCAGCCAGCAATTCAAAGTAAGTCAGGAAGATTGAATTGATCTTTTCTGAATCATTGAACCCATAGATACCATTTTGCAGTTCAAGCTGCCTCTTGGCCCGGATACTTTCGGCCAATTGAGAGGTCTTCTTATTGAAGCTTCTTTCCTCAGCTGAACGGGGCTTGTCGATCAGGTAAAGCCTGAGATACTCATACTTGCGTTTACCTTTATGATAGTAGTCAAGATACAAACTGACTTTCCCGTTTTTGTTTCTTTGTCGCAGGGTTACCTTCATGATGCAAAAAGTTTATCGATTTCAGAACGCTTAATAATGGTACGCTTACCTAACCTGATCGCCTGGATGGTTCCGGCTTTCAATAGCCTGTAAAAAGTTCGTTCACTTAATCCCAGCAGGGTATGGGCTTCTTTGATGGAAAGAAAATCCTTTTGTTTGATGGCTTCCAGGTTGAGTTCGGAGAGAGATAATAGTTTTTGTTGGTTGGTTTCCTCAATGGCTTTGCCGATCTTGTTTTCCTTCTTCCGTTGCTTATAGGACCTTGAAGCGCATGCATGCCCACAAAAGCGTGTAACAGTAGTTTTGGCGGTAAATTCCTTTCCGCAAAATTCACATACCTTTTGAACTTCAATTTTGCTACTCATGCCATCAACCGCCTTTAAGTGTCTATTACTGTCATAAGCTGTCAATTACTGCCATCTTTTCACCGGCCTTGTTGTCGGGCAACAAAAATGAAATATCGGGCAACAACTACACAACATAAATAAACAAAAAAGAGTAAATGGGCAACAAATAAAAGAAAATAAAACTCTATAAAGTGCAGTAAATGAAGGGTAATAACAAATAAAGGAAAATGCTTTACTTTCCAATACAGAAGTTCCTGAATATATTGCCCAGTATCTCATCTGTGCTTATCTCACCGGTAATCTCGCCCAGATAATGAATAGCCTGGCGTACATCAATTGCTATCAGGTCTGTTGGAACGTTCTCATCAAGGCCTGTTATTACCCTTTTCATTGCTTCTTCAACATTTCTGAGTGATTCATAATGCCGGGCATTGGCAACAACTACCATATTATCGAGCTTTGGCAGTCCGGCCTGTGAAGACAAAGTAGTTCTTAATTCATCATATTCATTGTCTGACAGTGCCGACATGCAGACTACCGGTATGCCGTCCTGTTCGTCTGTTAATTCTTTTATTCTCACAACAGCGTCAGCTTCTGCCATGTCGGTCTTGTTCACCACCACAATCAGGCTCTTACCCCCTGTGATCATATTCTCTCTGAAGGACTCTATCTCTGCTCTGATCTTCTCCGGGGAAAGGGTGGCCTCGGTTACAAGTATTACCACCGAGGCAGCCATAATCTTGTCCATGGTTTTGCCTATTCCCAGGTTCTCAATCATATCATCAGTCTCACGTATACCGGCAGTATCGATAAATCTGTAAAGAACTCCATCGATAGTAAAAGTATCTTCAATTGCATCCCGTGTGGTGCCGGGAATATCTGAGACAATAGCCCTCTCCTCCTTAAGCAGGCCGTTGAGGAGTGTTGACTTCCCCACGTTAGTCCGTCCTGCTATGGCAACCGGAACACCCCTCTTAACCGCATTACCAACAGAAAAGGACGATGAGAGCTTTTCTGAGTAATCACGTACCCTGGTAGCTATATCGTGCAACTTTGTCCTGTCAGCAAATTCCACATCCTCTTCACCGAAGTCGAGCTCAAGCTCAAGAAGGCTTGCCAGGTTCAGCAATTCGGTTCTAAGTGACGAAATCTCCTTCGAAAATCCTCCCTTTAACTGACCTATTGCCAGCCTGTGCGCCGCTTCAGATTCAGAAGCGATAAGATCGGCCACAGCCTCAGCCTGTGAAAGGTCCATTTTACCATTCATGAAAGCCCTCTGTGTGAACTCCCCTGCACGGGCAGGGGAGGCTCCGTTCTCAATGAGGAGTCTTATTATCTGATTCTGTATATAGAAAGATCCATGACAGGCTATTTCAACCATATCCTCCCCGGTATAAGACTGCGGGGCTCTGAAGATGCTGAGCATTACTTCGTCAATTACATCCCCCTCACTGTTGGCGATATCTCCATAAACAAGTGTGTATCCTCTCTCATTGACGATTCTTCCACGCCTCCGCGCAATAAAGATGCGGTCGCAGATCTCAATACTCTGCTCTCCGGAAACCCTTATTACAGTTATTGCACTTCCGGGCTGGTGTACAGGTGCACATATGGATGTCGAGTCTCTAAGCATCATGCCTTTATTTTCTGTGCTGCAAATTTATGAAAGATTATCCAATGGTTAAGCAGACAGAAACAGCCTGGTAAGACAGAGTCTCCGCTAATTCAGATCCCAAATGAAATAACAGGCCTGGCTGTGTTTACCTGTCAAGATTCTGTGCGTCAAAAAGGGAATCGGAAGGCTTAACAGAAGTAGATAGATTTTCCATCTTCATTCTTGAGCTTCTTCCTGTCTGGTGATTGATAGCCTGCATATCGCTTACCATGTACCTTCCGTTGCTGTCAATAGATTCTACAGCAAGCACTTCTATCGTTTTGTAATGGACTCCGTTGCGGTCAAAGAATTCCATTTTTTGAAGCTGAAGGTTCTCCTTGCGGAAATAGTTGATCCTCTTTGCAAAGCCATACTGGTTAACGAGAGAGGCATCAGCCGGAATGCTTTCAATTACCCAGAGATCATCTCTTCCGGACTCTTCAAGATGTCTGCTGTTAAAATCAGATGATGGAGGAGAGCTCATATCAGAATTGGTGAATTCAGAACCCATAAAACTCTTACCCTTTTCTGATGAGACTATACGTCTTACCCGCTTCAATGCAGGTAGATAGATCCACATATCATCCTGCCTGTCAGTATAATCGTGTAGAAGAATTGAAGTGCCCTGAACTTCGGCCGGGGAAACAAATCTTATCAGGCGCTTTTCGGTACCGTCAGGATACTTCTTTGAAATCATGGTGTTGGTACGTATGCGCTCTGAACCATTTCTGTCAGTGATTGTAAGGGTCATCGTTGCCTCCATAGCATCGGCTATGGTGAGTTCGCGTGACCTCTCAAGTATTCTGTTTGCATCTTCTGTCTGAGCTGTGGCAATACCTGCTACCGCAAACCATAAACCTATGATAATAAATCTCTTTTTCATAATTACTATTCTGATGTTAATTTTAATTAATACTATACCATTACCTCATACCTTACACCTCCGCTCCGCGCGACAAAGGAGAGGGGAGGGGTTGTATTGTACCCCTTCGCCCTGAGCCCTGAGCCAATACTATTATTGCCGGCACCATCATCAGAGCTGCCAGCAGACATACGCCTATCGATATTATGATCAGGTAGCCAAAGAACCTGATTGACGTAAACCCTGACAAAATCAATACGGAAAATCCGAGCATAACACTCAGTGCATTGAATACTATTCCCCTGCCTGTTGTTGCTATTGCCCTTGCGACAGCATCAGCCGGTGACAATCCCCGCGTGGCTTCGCTGTTGTATCTCCATATTAAATGTATGGTGTAATCAATACCTATCCCTATTACAACAGATGAGAGCAACGCTGTTGCCGGATCAAGAGCTATTCCTGTCCATCCCATAATTCCAAGCAATATCGCAATTGAAGCAATCAGAGGAACAGCCGCTATCAAACCCTCCTTCCAGGATCTGAATATCAAAATCAGTAATAAAAATATTACTGTCAGCGCGAATCCTATTGAGTTTATTTGTCCCTTCACGATTTTCCCGGCAAATTCCTCCATGATGTATGCATATCCGCCAGTTACAACCCTGCCGTTTATCTTATCCTCCAATCCACCCGCCAGTGCAACTACATTTCTGATGTTCCGGGCCGAAGGATCACTAAGTCTGATCATCAGATGAGCCTTCGTGTAATTAAGATCTGCCAGTTGTTCAAAATCATCAGGATCACCGCTCATATTATAAATCTCAACGATTTGAGCCAGGGCTTCACGTGAGTCGGGAATTGTATTATAGTATGTCTCGGTGCTGTCAAACAGTGCTTTTGTCATCTCCCTCATAACACGCGCAATTGAGAAAACATTGCCCACACCGGGCTCATTCTCAACCATCCTGCACCATTCATCTATCACTTTCATGTTATGAGGATCAAGTATATCCCCGTCAATCATAACAGACACAGTCTGTGATCCTCCGAAATTGCTGTTTATTACTTCGGATGCCTTTTTGACAGGGTGTTTTGCCGGGAAGAAATTCTCCTGATTTGAGTCTACCCTGAGAAAGATTATGCCGGAACCAAGGAAAACCGTTAAAACCACGCTTACAATAAGAATTGAAAGGGGATTTCCTGCGACAAACCTTCCCGTGCGGGCAAGAATGCCTGATGAGCCGTCAGGAACAGCTCCGTTTCTGTTAACTACTCTCTTAGCCGGGCGGGGCAGAAATGACATCCAGGCCGGAATGAACAGAAGAGACAGCAATAGAGCATAACCTACCCCAAGTGCTGTCAGAATGCCTACATGACGGGCCGGGATTACAGAATGGGTCAGAAGACCAAGTACCCCGGCAATGGTAGTAAGACCAGTATACACTATCGGCTTTCTTAATGACTGCAAGAGCTTGCTGATTATCTGCTCAACAGAATACTCATCGCTGCTGTGATCAATTTCCTGATAACGCGCTATCAGGTGAATCCCGTAGTTGTTTGCAATAGCTATCATCATGACGGGTACCAGCAGGCTCAGTATCGTAAGTTTCCAGCCGAGCAGAGGTGCAAGGCCCATGGCCAGTGCCATCGACAACAGGACCACCGTAAAAGGAATCACGACTCCCCGCCACTCTCTGAATGAAACCCACAACAGAAGCAGCATAACAATTAGTGCCAATGGCACAATTACAATCCCATCACGCTTAACGTCCTTCATAATGGTGCGCCTGATATATGGCAGGCCCCCAACCATAATCTCTTCTTCTCCCCTGTGTGCTGACAGCAGACTGTCGATAGATGAAAGAGTCTCATCTTCAGGCATATTCTCATCGAGATATACAATTATGGCTGCAGTGCTGAAGTCTTCCGACACCACGTTGCCGGTTGCCAGGGGATTGTCACTGAGGACAGCCATAAGCTCACTCTTCTGATCGTCGTTGTACGGCATGAAGGGCACCGCCGGCTCAACTATCATAAAACCTTCTTCTCCGCGTATTCTTACAGAATTTGACAGTGACAAAACATCAGACACACCACGCACTTCAAACAAATCTGAGGTAATAAGAGATATCCGTTCAAGTGTCTCACGTTCAATCACAGTTCCATTCCGAAGCAGTATCATCACAATATCCTGTACTCCAAAGTTCTCTTCAATTGTGTCAGTAGTCGCCCTTGAATACATTGTTGTGGGCACATAATTCCTCATATCAGGATCGGTCTCACCGAGTGGAATAAGCACGGCACCGGCTGCCGAAAGCAACACCGAAAAAGCAACTATGAATTTCCGGTACCTGTAAATGAATCCTGTCATAGCCTAAAAGTCAACACGTAAAGCAAGATAAAGATTAGTTAAAGGCTTATCGATAATGTCGAATAACGACCCTTCCCGCCCTTTGTAAATATCAGCCCCGCCAATTATCAATACGCCGTCAGATGGCCTGTATTTTATTGAAGGAACCAGGGCCAGCTCTTCAGAAGTAAAATTATAAACCGCAACAATACCCGCGGTTACCCGTGAGGCTGCCATGTCTCTTTCTGCACGCAGACCTGCCGAGTTATAACTTTTCTCCAGCTGGTACATATACAACCGGTTAAATGCCATGGTCTGCATAGTAATGTATCCCTCTATACCGCCGGGAATCATCCCTATCTGTTCAGGAGTCAGAGGAGGCATATCACCAGGAAGAACAGGATCGACAGGGGTTGATTCAAAATCGGTTATGTACTTACCGGTATACTCAGCCCCGATTCGCAGGTCTCCAAGCATAACATCGCCTCCGGCAGACCATTTTACCTCAGGCATGGGAACATAAGAAGCCTCTCTGAATGAGAGTTCAGGTTTAGTATATGAAACTTCACCACGTAAGCCAAACCTTCCGGCTACTGCTTCAAAGTCAGCCCCCAGCCTGTTTATTCTGTATGGTGTAACAGACATTTTGATATCAACTGCAACAGCCTCATCTATGATATTGACGTCTGCATTATCGAACCTGATACCCGGAAGCGGATCATTGCCGTTAAACCATGATACAGAAAAATCAACAGCCCTGAGAAAGAAATCCAGCTTTATTCCGTAACCAGCCATAGACTCTCCGCCAAGCAAGCCGTCTATCTGGTTTATCTGCACACTTTCAGGCAATTCAAGCGGAGCTGTAATAAGTACATCGGGTCGGTAGAAGGGCGCCACGGTTCCCTCCACCGATATAAATGAAGCCGGTTTAAGAATCAGCGATGCAGCAATATTACCCAGATCCATGTCCTCAGCCTCGGGCGACCGCACGACCATGTTGCGGGGATTGAATGACGATACCGGGTTGTCAAAGTCAGCCCGGCCCCATTTAATGATTCTCTGGCCCATGACAAACTCAACACGTCGGCCATATACAGATATCCAGGCTTCCCTGAGCTGAAGAGAAGAAACACTCTGGCGAAACTCGCTTCCGTACCTGTACCTTACATCAGCATATGCCCTGAAGTTTAAGTCATTACGAAGATCCATCCTTACACCGGCATCAGCATATAATGACGAAAAAGGATCTGATTCATTATTCTTTATGATCTCACTGTACGACCCGCTCCTTATAAATCTGGTTATTATGCCCGTCAGACTCTGACCCGACAGATCTGAGGCAGATACTGCAACTAACAACAACAATAGAACAGAGGCTCTCATATCTTTTTAATGACAAAGAAAGAGAGAAGCAGGATGTTAGTCGTCCTGACCGCTGAAACGGGACAACTACCTGATGCTTTTGTTGTGCCAGCCGCACGGCAGACACTCCGTTAATGGTTTCGGGACAGGAGTAATGAAGCAGTTACTCTGCATCGGACACAGAAGAGTTCCTTCAGGGTATATGGAAAGGAAAGCCAGATAGTCAGCAAAAGACTGTTTCAGTAATACAAGGTAATCCTCTTTTCATTGCGAAGGCTGATCCCTGAGCTGCAAGTCACGGTATTCGCCGGGAGTCATTCCTTTCGTTTCCCGGAATATCCTGTTGAATGCAGACTTGGAGTTAAATCCTGAATCATAAGCAATTGCCAGAATGGTGTAATTATGGAACCTTCGATCGGCCAGTCTTATCGCGGCCTCATTGACACGGAACTGATTAATGAATGTATAAAAGTTCCTGCCGTGATACTCATTAAGGGTTTGTGTAATATGGTGGCGGCTTATGCCTGTCATGGCAGAAAGATCGTAAATGGTCAGATCTCTGTCGAGATAAGGCTTCTTCTGTATCATCACCTCGATGAGCTTAGTAAGGATCTCATCTGCCTCCTCAGGTTTAAGACCACTGCGAAGATATTTTCCATTCAGGGCCGGTTCGGGATCATTCTCTTCTGCCTCACCATCGTGCAAAGCGTAGGTAAACAGCTCAGGCTGCTTTACGCCGTAAAAACTCAGAGTAAAAGAGAAGAGTGCAACAAAGAAAAAGACGATGTAATATGGGTCAAATGGTATATAGTTACCGATGATGTTGATGCCACCGAGAATAAACAAAACCAGATACACAGAATAGAATGATATGGAAAGTATCTTCAGCCAGTTGAGGGTAGCAGCTGTAGATGTAAATGAGAGGCTGTTTACCAGGTCGCGCTGATGTTTTCTGATTACGAGAAAGGTCAATATACTGTATACCGAAACTGAAAGAAAGAAACTGACTCCATATACAATACGCAGCGATATCATACTGTCAGGACGGAAAAATCCGGTTGGGTTCCTCCAAAGCTGATAATCCCTGAGCCATACCGATACAGCGAAGAATGTCAGAAAAGGAATAAAATGGAGCAGGTTGATCATACTGAACTCATCTTTCTTTTTGGTAGCATGGCAGGCATAGAGGTACAGTAGAGGCCCGTAGGTAAAGGCAATAAAAGGGAAGGAATAGAACTGCAGAAGAGTGCGGTTGATGAGTGCGAATATCAGCTCAATGAAAATCAGAAAAAGCCATGCCGCCATCAGTTTGTTAGCTGTCGTGAAGGGTCGCTTTGTGGAAATAAGCAGCCCTGCAAAAAACGACTGGGCGGCGCCTATGTATAATATCGGCTCAATCTGTATCATCAGAAACGATGACTTTTTTACCATCTAAAGATAGCTAAATGAAATCATTTTGCCGTATATTTGAACCCGTTCACCCTGCGTGAGCAAAACCTAATCATTAATATCCTGCTTATGAGTGTTCTGGTAAACAAAAACTCTAAAGTCCTTGTACAGGGCTTTACCGGCAGCGAAGGCACCTTCCATGCACAGCAAATGATAGAGTATGGTACCACGGTGGTTGGCGGAGTGACCCCGGGAAAGGGAGGCCAGGTCCATCTGGGACTGCCTGTTTTCAATACTGTCTCACAGGCTGTTGAAGCAACGGGTGCCGACGTCTCAGTGATATTCGTTCCACCCGCATATGGAGCTGATGCCATAATGGAGGCAGCTGAAGCAGGGATTAAGGTTATTGTGGCTATCACAGAGGGTATTCCGGCCTCCGATATGGTCAGGGTAAAGGAGTACATCAAAGGCTACAGCTGCAGGCTTATAGGACCTAATTGTCCGGGTATCATCACTCCCGGCGAGGCTAAAGTGGGAATAATGCCGGGGTTCATCCACAGGAAGGGAACAGTAGGTGTAATTTCAAGGTCTGGAACTCTTACCTATGAAGCTGTAGACCAGATAACCAGGCTTGGATTGGGACAGTCGACCTGCATCGGCATCGGCGGAGATCCTGTAGTGGGCACAACAACTCTTGATGCAGTTAAAATTATGATGGATGATCCTGAAACCGAGGCTATTGTTATGATAGGGGAGATAGGGGGATCGATGGAGACCGACGCTGCACGGTGGATAAAAGAAAATCCAGGAAAGCCGGTTGTCGGATTCATAGCCGGACAAACAGCCCCGAAGGGTCGCCGCATGGGCCACGCGGGAGCAATAATAGGAGGGAAGGAAGACACAGCTGCAGCGAAGATGAAAATAATGCAGGAGTGCGGTGTGCATGTAGTCATTTCTCCGGCAGATATAGGAAAAAGTGTCGCGGAAGTTCTTAATCACAAATGATATACGTAAAAACAGAACCAGTATGAAACTACTTGAGGGAAAAACAGCCCTGATAACAGGTGCGTCAAGGGGAATTGGCCGAAGTATTGCCATAAGGTTTGCACAGGAAGGAGCCAACATAGCTCTTACAAACATAACCGAAGACATGCAGTTTTGTGAGGTCTGCGCCCAGTGCGAGAAGTTTGGAGTAAAGGTTAAAAGATATGTCTCCAACGCAGCTGACTATGAAAGCTCACAGAATGTAATCGAAGAAATACTTAAAGATTTTGAAACTATCGATATCCTTGTAAACAATGCAGGTATTACCCGCGATACTCTGCTGATGAGAATGACCGAACAGCAGTGGGACGAGGTAATCGCCGTTAACCTGAAATCGGTATTCAACCTCACCAAGGCGGTACTCAGGCCGATGATGAAGCAGAAAGCCGGTTCCATCATTAATATGAGTTCTGTTGTAGGTGTCTCAGGTAATGCCGGTCAGGCAAACTACTCTGCATCAAAGGCCGGTATTATCGGCTTTACCAAGAGTATGGCAAAGGAGCTGGGTTCGAGAAATGTAAGATGCAATGCTATAGCTCCCGGGTTTATTCTGACGGAAATGACCGACAAACTGCCCGATGAAGTGAAGAGTGAGTGGACAGGTAAGATACCACTTCGCAGAGGCGGAACCCCCGATGATGTGGCCGATGTAACACTTTTCCTGGCCTCTGACCTGTCATCATATGTTACAGGACAGGTAATAAATGTTTGCGGAGGTATGCTTACGTAATTAAATATTATTATATTTGCACTACACAGGGCGCCGATCCTTTAGCACGAGGAAATGCAGCGAGACATATTTATTCCACACACACACACTTTTTCTTCACACTAACGGCGCCCTGTTTCTTTTTTTCCACCCCCCGGAATCAACTCTCAATTCATAGCAGAAGTTTAAAATCCTTAAGGGTTGTCGCTCTGTAAAAATATTTATATTTGCAGCTGTTTTGCCTCCTTAGCTCAGTGGTAGAGCAGCTCATTCGTAATGAGCAGGCCGTGGGTTCGACTCCCATGGGAGGCTCAATGGTTTAGCAGTGTGAGGTTTGCGGCAGGATAGAAGAGAGAAGTGGTGTGAGATATGTGATGTATGGAGTGGGGTGTGAGGCAGACGACAAGAGATTAATGATAATGCGGGAGTAGCTCAGTGGTAGAGCATCAGCTTCCCAAGCTGAGGGTCGCGGGTTCGATCCCCGTTTCCCGCTCAAATTGCTTAAGATAATCAAGCATGTACTGATGGCGCTCCAGCGCCATTTCTTTTCCTGCTTCGGTGCTCATGAGATCCTTAAGCAGTAATAATTTCTCACTGAAATGCCCGATTGTGGTTCCTTCCATCTCTTCTCCATAAAGTGGTCTGCGGCGGAATCCCCCGTAAGTAAAGGCCCTGGCAATGCCGATTGCGCCCATGGCATCAAGCCTGTCTGCATCCATGACAACCCTGAGTTCCGGTGTTGACTCTCCTCTTTTGTCTCCCTTGCTGAATGATATGTTCTCTGCTACATAGATTATCCTGCTGATCAATTCTTCAGTAATACCCTCCCTTGAAAGAAACTCTCTTGTCTGGTCAATAACTTCAGAAGGATCAGCAATGAACTTGTGATCAGCAACATCGTGGAAAATGGCACACAAATCAAGCAGATCATCAGATGCTGCCTTCTCATGGTCGTTAATGAGACGTGAATTGTACCTTACCCTTCTGATATGGCTGATATCGTGGCCTGAATCATGGCAACCTGAAAGTTTCTCTATAAACTCTTCACACTTTTCAATAAACCGATTGCTTAACATTATGTCGAGATTTTAATTGCGTCTGAAACTTACAAAAATTAATTTTGCAGAATTATTATTTTTCAGGAATATGCCTGAATGACCGGGAAATTTTCATCGGGTTTTAACAAAAAAATACCTGTGCAGCATTTTAGTAAGTCATGTGGTTATATGAAAGCAGAAATTATATCAATAGGTGACGAGATTCTGACAGGCCAGACAACCGATACCAATTCGGTATGGATGGCAACAGAGCTTAATAAGCTCGGTATCGAGGTTACCGGTATCTCAGCAATACCCGATGATGCTGCCCGTATTACGAAGCTTCTGGGTAATGCGGTTAAAAGATCCGGGCTGGTACTGATTACCGGCGGACTGGGACCCACGAGCGATGATATTACAAAGGATACACTATGCCGGTTTTTCAATACAATACTGGTCAGAAATGAGGAGGTGCTTGCCAATATATCAGAGATACTGGGAAGGAGGGGAGTAAGTCTTAATGAAAACAACATAGCTCAGGCCAGCGTACCTGAAAACTGCACCGTCTTGATGAACAGGATGGGAACAGCCCCGGGAATGTGGTTTGAAAACGATAATGCCATAGTGGTTTCAATGGCGGGGGTACCCTATGAAATGAAGTACATTATGACAGAGCATGTAATACCAATGCTCAGAAACAGAGGTATTGCCTCTGAGATCATTCACAGAAACATAATGACATATGGCCTCCCGGAAGCCCATCTGGCAGAAAAATTATCCTCTTTCGAATCTGAACTCCCCGCAGGTGTCAGACTGGCATACCTGCCTTCATCAGGGGTTATTAAACTAAGACTTACAGCCCGATATTCAGACAGCAGCATGGCAGAGCAGGAGTTGGTCCGCCAGGTGGAGAGACTGAAGGCCGTGATACCTGATCTTATCTATGCTGATTCTGAAGTATCGCTTGAAGAGCATATTGGTAAAGAATTGAAAAATAGAAACATGACAGTATCCACAGCTGAAAGTTGTACAGGCGGCAGCATCAGCCGTATGATAGTGTCAGTGCCCGGAAGCTCAGCATATTACAAAGGCAGCGTAATTGCATACTCAAATGAACTTAAAGAAAATATTTTAGGTGTTAACCACGACACTATTGAAAGATACGGAGCTGTGAGCGGTGAATGCGCAGCCGAGATGGCTGAAGGTGTTATGAGACTGACAGGCAGCAGCATCTCTATAGCAACAACTGGAATTGCCGGTCCGGACGGAGGAAGTGAAAACAAACCGGTTGGCACCCTATGGGTGGCAGTATCATCGCATCTCGGAACGGAAACGCGTTCATTTACTTACGGAACAGACCGTAATCTGAATATCAGACGCTTCTCACTTGCAGCCCTGAACATGCTTAGAGAGCAGATTATCAGTATTTAAGCCGGGGAAGTAAAAAAGTGACCTGCATATTTGGTTAATTAAATAAAAATCACGTATTTTGCGACTCGATTTTTAAGAAAATCAGTTTCGTATTTAAGAGGTTAAATAATAGAGAGATGTCAAGGATTTGTCAAGTGACCGGAAAAAAGCCAATGGTAGGGAATAACGTTTCTCACTCAAAAAGAAGGACCAAGAGAAAATTTTATCCCAATCTGTTTATAAAGAGATTCTATCTTGAAGAAGAAGACCGTTGGATAAGGCTGAAAGTGTCGGCCGCCGGTATGAAGATGATTAACAAAAACGGCCTCCGTTCAGTACTGAAAGAGGCTAATGATAAAGGGCTAATTGAGAAAATTTAAATACCTGACGCGAGATGGCAAAGAAGGCAAAAGGAAACAGGGTGCAGGTTATTATGGAGTGCACCGAGCATAAGGAAAGCGGACAACCCGGAACTTCAAGGTATATTACAACCAAGAACCGGAAGAACACTCCTGACAGGATTGAAAGAAAGAAGTATAATCCTGTACTTAAGAAATATACTGTTCACAGAGAAATCAAATAAATCTCTAAATCATGGCAAAGAAGGTAGTAGCAACACTGAAAGACGGCAAGGGTAAATCATTCAGCAAGGTTATCAAGATGATAAAATCTGATAAAACCGGAGCCTATACTTTCAAAGAAGAGATAGTCCATAACGACCATATCAACGATTTCTTCACGAAAAAACAATAATCTCCTCTTTTATTGAGGGAGAGTTGATACTTAAAGCTTTCTTCCGTAAAGGAGAGAGCTTTTTTTACGAAAATAAATACATAAATCAAAAGCAGATGGCCTTGCTCGGTTTTCTTAGCAAAGAGAAAAAGGAGAACCTTAACCGGGGACTGGAAAAGACTAAGGAAAGTGTTTTCACCAAACTCTCGAGAGCTGTAGTGGGTAAATCAAAAGTAGATGACGAGGTTCTTGACAATCTTGAAGAGATGCTCGTAGCTTCTGATGTAGGGGTATCGACTACGATCAGGATAATTGAAAGGATAGAAGAACGCGTCAGCCGCGAAAAATACCTTAATGTCAGTGAATTAAACAAGATACTAAGAGAAGAGATTGCCGGTCTGCTTGAGGAGAGTAGTGAACGTGAACCTGCTGACTTCTCAGACACCCTGCCTTTTAAGCCATATGTTATTATGGTAGTGGGGGTTAACGGTGTTGGCAAAACGACCACCATCGCCAAACTTGCCAATCAGTACAAAAAATCAGGTAAAAGCGTTATGCTCGGAGCAGCCGACACCTTCAGGGCTGCTGCTATTGATCAGTTGCAGGTGTGGGCCGACAGGACAGGTGTGCCGCTGGTGAAACAGAATATGGGCTCTGATCCGGCATCTGTAGCATTTGATACATTAAAATCTGCCGTCGCAGCTGGCAGTGATGTTGTAATAATTGACACCGCCGGACGCCTTCATAACAAGATTAACCTTATGAATGAGCTCTCCAAAATAAAGAGAGTCATGGAAAAGGTAGTGGCAGATGCTCCGCATGAGGTCTTGCTTATACTCGACGGATCGACCGGACAGAATGCATTTGAACAGGCCAGGCAATTTACGGCTGCCACAGAGGTCACTGCCCTTGCTGTTACGAAACTTGACGGTACGGCTAAAGGAGGTGTGGTAATAGGCATTTCCGACCAGTTCAAGGTTCCTGTGAAATATATAGGAATAGGAGAAAAGCTTGATGACCTTCAGATCTTTAATAAGGCTGAATTTGTTGATTCACTATTCAATTAAGATTCCTGACCTGATACCCTGTCATGCATGATTGCAATCAGGAATTATAATAGATGCTTCCATGAAGTTTAATAAGGTCAATATCGTCACTCTCGGATGCTCCAAGAACCTTGTCGACTCTGAGAAGTTAATGGCGGGAATATCTTCAGGAGGGTACAGGGTATTGCATGATGCTCCTGTAGGAGCAGCCCCGATTGTAATAATAAATACCTGCGGATTCATAAGTGATGCAAAAGAGGAGAGCATCGACACTATCCTGAAATTCGTTGAAGCAAGAAAATCAGGCCTCATACATAAACTATACGTAACCGGATGTCTGGCCCAGAGATACAGGGAAGATCTTACGAGGGAAATACCTGAGGTAGATAACTACTTCGGCATATGCCATTTCGAAGATATTGTCAGGGAACTGAATATTGCTCCTGATATTTATATGCCTCATACGAGGGTAATTACAGGCCCGGGCCATTATGCATATCTTAAGGTAAGTGAGGGTTGCAGCCGCAATTGTGCCTTCTGCGCCATACCTATGATACGCGGAAGACATGTCTCGCGACCTGCTGAAGAAATTCTCACAGAAGCAAAATACCTTGCCGATATGGGAGTCAGGGAACTGATTCTGATTGCCCAGGACCTGACATATTACGGCTTTGATATCTACGGTGAACGCCGTATTGACTCACTTGTGAGACAGATATCAGACCTTAAGCTCTTTGACTGGATAAGGCTACACTATTTGTATCCATCTGATTTTCCGGGATCACTTATTCCGGTAATAAGAGATATTCCTGAGGTCTGCAGCTATATCGACATTCCCGTTCAGCATATAAATGATAAGGTGCTGAAAATGATGAACCGGAAACATAACCGTCAGGAAACAGTCAATCTTCTGAGCAGGCTTAGATCAGAAATACCAGGATGTGCCATACGGACTACCCTGATTGTCGGACATCCAGGAGAGGGTGATGATGAGTTCAGGGAACTGTATGATTTTGTAAAAGAATTTCGATTTGACCGCATGGGCGTATTCGCCTATTCACATGAAGAAAAGACACCCGGCGGCCGAAAATATGCTGATAACATCAGTGATATTGTAAAAAGGGAAAGAGTGGAAGCCTTAATGGATTTACAGCAGGAGATATCCACAGTTCTTAACCGTAACTTACAGGGAAAGATAATGCCGGTGATGATCGACGGAAGTGAAGGGGACTGGCTTACAGGAAGGACAGAATATGACAGTCCTGAAATTGACCAGGAGGTCCTCATTCCATTCAGTCCGGAAATAAAAACCGGAACCATCTATAATGTCAGGATAAATGATTCCGGTGAGTTCGATCTCTACGGAGAGATTATCAGCTAGTCTCCTTACCGGTTATTTCCGGTGGAGAGGAGACTTTCTTTACCCTGATTGTTATCTGCTCCTTCTTTTTATTATAACCCACATTTATCATATCTCCTTCGGAACCAGGGGCCTTGATGAGCACCTCAGCCATCGGATCTTCAAGGTATTTCTGAATTGCTCTCTTAAGCGGACGGGCGCCATACTGGGCATCAAATCCCTTATTGGCAATATAATCCCTGGCCTGTGCGCTTATTCTTAGCTGATAACCAAGCGATTCAACTCTTTCATAGAGGCCTTTAAGCTCGATATCAATAATTTTGTCGATATCTTCCTTGCCAAGTGAGTTGAACATCACTACATCATCTATCCTGTTAAGGAACTCAGGCGCGAATGTCTTATGAAGTGCTTTTTGTATAACGCTCCTGGCGTGATCGTCACGGGCTGTTTTTTTGGCGGCGGTTTCAAATCCGATACCCTGTCCGAAGTCAGAAAGCTGCCTTGTACCTATGTTGGATGTCATTATGACAATAGTATTCTTGAAGTCAATCCTTCTTCCAAGGCTGTCAGTCAACTGCCCTTCGTCGAGAACCTGAAGCAGGATGTGAAATACATCAGGGTGCGCTTTTTCAATCTCATCAAGAAGAACAACAGAATAGGGCCTGCGACGTACCTTTTCAGTAAGTTGCCCTCCCTCTTCATAGCCGATATATCCGGGAGGAGCCCCTACAAGTCTCGATACCGAGAACTTCTCCATATATTCGCTCATATCGATGCGTATCAGGTTGTCGGCCGAGTCGAACAGGAATTTTGCCAGAATCTTTGCAAGCTGAGTCTTACCCACGCCAGTCGGCCCAAGGAATATGAAGGTGCCAATGGGCTTGTTAGGATCCTTAAGACCGGCCCTGTTGCGCTGTATTGCCTTAACAATCTTTGCTATTGCATCATCCTGACCGATTACCGACCTGCGAAGCTCATTAGCCATCTGCAGAAGCCTGAAGCCTTCCGTCTGGGCAATGCGCTGAACAGGCACGCCTGTCATCATAGCAACAACCTCTGCAACCTTTTCTTCATCAACAATTTCGCGATTCAGGGCAAGTTCCTTTTCCCATTTCTTCTTCTCCTGCTCCATCATATCATGAAGGTCTCTCTCTCTGTCACGATAGCTTGCTGCCTTCTCAAAATTCTGGCTCTTTACAGCCATCATCTTCTCCTTCTTGATCTCATCAAGCTGCTCCTCCAGCTCAAGAATTTTTTCCGGAACAACGATATTCGAAATATGAACCCTTGACCCTGACTCATCAAGTGCATCTATCGCCTTATCAGGCAGGTGCCTGTCGCTGATATATCTGTTTGTAAGCTTTACACAGGCCTCTATTGCCTCATCAGTGTAAGTAACATTGTGATGATCCTCATACCTTTCCTTTATATTCTGAAGTATCGCTACCGTCTCTTCAATAGTCGTGGGATCAACCATTATCTTCTGGAAACGCCTCTCCAGTGCACCGTCTTTCTCTATATGCTGCCTGTATTCGTCAAGAGTTGTGGCTCCTATACATTGTATTTCGCCTCTTGCCAGTGCTGGCTTTAGCATATTTGCCGCATCGAGCGACCCTGTTGCGCCTCCTGCACCCACAATAGTATGTATCTCGTCAATAAACAGGATTATGTTGTCGTTCTTGGCCAGCTCA
>Ga0334882_1000368_pt1 | contig 72118 bp, 51 predicted proteins | sample GraSluR1_MG_5_FD_207226 | JGI IMG/M metagenome (GOLD analysis project Ga0334882, IMG submission 207226) | Sludge microbial communities from methane-producing bioreactor in Wageningen University, Netherlands - Granular Sludge_15_04-R1 | ecosystem: Engineered > Bioreactor > Anaerobic >... | reverse complement strand
ATATGTAAGTGTAATTTCAAGTGAAAATAGGAAAAACTAAACCTAAAACTAACAAATTTATTTTATTACAAAAAAAACCAAAAAAACCTCAATTTCAAATAAAAAAACATGGTTTCTACAAAGCCAAAAATAACGGCCATATACTCATATTCTACATGAAATTGGAGGGGAACCATGAGAAATATAAAACGAAGTTTAGTATTTGTGACCTTTTTTATAATAATCGCCATATTCATGGGAGCTGTTTCAGCAACAAGTTTGAATCTTACAGAAGCAGAACTAGCTTCTTCCGGAGTAAAAAACTATACAGAAGCTCATAATAAACTACCAGGATATGTAGACATATCTGATAAAAATAGTACCACACCTTCATATTTAAATACAGCCACCAAATTCACAGTAGAACTTAATCAAGGTGTAACTACTCCCGTAGATATTGCCAATGTAGGTAATCCTACCAGCCCATCAGGATCTGCAACCGGCACCGTATATAAAACAGAATACGTGGATATTGCTAATCGTGTTAGTAATTTTATCAATAATAATGGAGTAGCGCCTAATTACGCGTCTAGTAGTATAGGAAACATACGCTATGAATCCCTAGTATACATGTATGCAAAAATCCTGAATTATTACTTAATTAACAACCAACTACCCAACTATGTAACCGTAGTTTACTATTCAGGTACAGATTCAACCGGTGTAGTAATAGACAATATCCCTCCAACTGTAACCAATAACCTACCCTCCGGCACCTATGATACCTTAAAGAATGTGACTTTAACCGCCAATGATGGTATTGATCCCAATCCTAACGTTTATTATAGTTTAGATAATGGCGCTACCTGGAATAATCAAGTTAAAACAGTCACATTAAACCTAAATCCAGGATCAACAACTTTAAAATATTACGGACTTGACGCATCAGGTAATACAGGTACAACACAAACAGCAACATACACCATCAACGCAGCAGCACCACCCAGTGCCACTATAGACGAATTGTTATATACCTCAAGTTCTGTTCAGTCTTACATTGAATCCCTACATCAGTTACCAGATGATGTGACTATGTCAGGAAACACAGTAAACATGTCACAATTTCTGTACCTCACCATCACCGCATTAGCAAATATCAATAATAACATAACGACCTCTATTCCCATAGGAAATTACACTTCAGCACTCAATCCTTCAGAAACCATAACAACAAGTGGAAATCTGGCAAAAACAGATTATCTGAGCCTGGCAAATAATATTAAATCTTACATGGATACTAATGGGCGGGCACCAGATTACATGACAATTAGTTTGGGAAATATGGGTTATGAATCACTAGTCTACACATTCGCAGAGATCCTAAAATCTTATCAGGTGACAAAGACCTTGCCAAACTTTATTACCGTCGTACCCTGGTCAATTGTGGCTAATAACAATACCACGTTCATCACAATGGATCAAATAAGAAACGCTGCAGATACATTGCAATCTTATATAGAAACCAATCATCAAATACCAGATCATGTTACTATAGGTCAGTCCACTATTAACATGGCACCATTCTTAAAACTGGAAACAATCTATCTAACAAATGCTAACGATTACCTATACCAATCAATTGTTTTAAAAAACTATAACCCCGCACCTAATCCTTATGAAAGCATCACGGGTGGTGATCTTAGCATTATAGATTATTTAAGCGCTGCAACTGCAATTAGCCAGTTTATGGATACTAATGGATATGCGCCCAATTACAAAACAACTGTAAGAGGCTACATACGATATGAATCACTAATTTACATGTACGCTGAAATAATCAACTCCGCAAACGAAAAAATGCGCCTACCAGACTACATAAAACTCACACCATGGACAACCGTCTCAAACCCTAGCACTGTTTTTATAACCATGGATCAAATATCAGCAGTAATTTGGTCAGTGAAATCTCATGTGGAAACCAATCACGCGCTTCCAAGTTATGTGACCATTTCTGGAATGCAAATCACAATGCCACAATACCTGAAACTTGAACTAACATACTTAAAAAACATTTATGCTGGTTTATACCAATCAATTGTTCTACAAAGCTATAATCCGGCTCCTAGCCCTTCAGAAACCTTAACCAGTGGGAAGATTAACTATGAGAATTACCTCGTTGTTGCGGATAATATAATCGCTTTCATGAATTCAAATGGATATGCACCAAACTATGCAGGAACTTCTCAAGGAAACATGCGATACGAAGATCTAGTCTACATGTACAGTCAGATTTTAAACTATTATAATGTGAAAAACGCTATTCCACAATATGTCACAGTTATCCCTTGGTCAGTTATTTCAAACCCTAGCACGGTAACTTTCAATGTGGACCAGATAATAAGTGGAGCAGAAACTGTTAAAACACATATTGAGACAAATCACGCGCTTCCAAGTAATGTGAATATATCTGGAACTATCGTGAGCATGCCACAATTCCTGAAACTTTTAACCACATCCCTACATTACATAAACGGTACATATGCTGGTTCTTTAGTCCTGCAAAATTACGGATCCCCTACAGATACTCCAGAAACTGTAACTGGTGGTAGTCTCAACCAGACACAATATCTTGATCTTGCAAGATTGGTTGAGTTTTTCATGTATGGTGATGGAAGAGCACCTAACTATCAATCCAGCAGTATTGGAAACATTAACTATCAGTCACTTATCTATATGTACAGCCAGATACTGACCTCATACAAGGCGAATAATTGTACTCTGCCTGATCTTATTACAGTGAGGCCGTGGTCTATTGTTTCTAATGCCAATACTAAATTCATAACAATCGATCAAATGAAAGATGCTTCAGAAACAGTAAAGTCATATGCAGAGACAAATCACGCGCTTCCAAGTTATGTGACCATATATGGAACACAAGTAACTATGCCTCAGTTCTTGAAACTTTTAGCCACTGCAGTAACAAATATAAATGGGAAACTAAACGCTACAATTGTTCTGCAGAACTATAATACCGCAACCAGCCCCTCAGAAACCGTCACACCAGGAAGCCTTAACACTACATCTTACGTCAGCCTTGCGGATACCATAATCTCGTATATGGATTCCAATGGAAAAGCACCAGACTATGTGTCAACCAGTCTAGGAAATGCACGTTATGAATCATTAGTCTACATGTACTCCTTAATCTTGGGCTATTATAATAATAAAACAGCATTGCCTCAGAATGTTACTGTAACGCCATGGGCGGTTGTTTCAGATGCGAACACCATATTCTTCACTGTAGATCAAATACAAGATGCATCAAAAACTGTACAATCCTATGTGGAGACTAATCATCAGCTGCCAGCTAATATTACAATTGCTGGAACGACTGTAGATATGGCACAATTCCTTCACATGTTAACCACTACTACATTAAACATAGATAGCTCCGTGTACACTTCAATTGCGCTTAAAAGTTATGGTGCGGCTTCTAGTCCCTCTGAAACAATAACTAAGGCGGGAAATATTGCTAACGAGAATTATATCACTCTTGCGAATGATATAATCTCATATATGTATACTAATGGACAAGCACCTAATTATAGAACTACAAGTCTGGGAGATATGCGCTTTGAATCTCTAGTCTACATGTACAGTCAAATTCTAAACTCGTGCAATGCAACAAGTTATTTACCTCAATTTATTACTGTTACTCCGTGGACAGTGATATCAAATACAAGCACAGTGTTTATAACAACGGATCAGATGAAAAATGCTTCAGAAACTGTTAAGACATATATAGACACCAATCATGCGCTTCCGTCTAATGTAGATATTTCTGGGACACAAGTAAGCATGCCTCAATTCCTGAAACTTTTAGTTAACTCTGTTATAAATATTGAAAATTATTTGAATACTTCCGTAATTTTGGAAAATGTTGGAAATCCATCCAATCCTACTGAAAATATAAACATTGGAAATATTTATAATAGTGAATTCGTGGACATGGCCACCAAAATAAAATCGTACATGGATACCAACGGAACAGCACCTGATAACATCACAGATATTAGTATAGGAGATGCTATGGGCTACGAGTCACTGGTCTATATGTACTCAACCATCATGACAGCTTACAATGCAACTGAAGCTCCTCCAGAAAAAGTTTATACAATCCCATGGATAGCAAGGTCTAATCCTGATGGAACGTTTAATTTCAGAACTCAAGAAGTATTTAGTACTATACAGGCAGCTATTGATGATGCTGATACAATAAGTGGTGACACAATCTGGCTGCAAAAAACAATTTATTCAGAAAATGTAGTGATAAATAGAAAAGTTACCATAAGACCAATTTCCGGATTTGATGTGACAATACAAGCATTAGACCCTAATCTACCTGTTTTCACCATAAATATCAGTGCAAATGGTACAACTATACAAGATCTAATTATCAACGGATCAACAAATAATGCTGGTATTTTCATCAACAACTCCAATGAAAACCAAATCTTCGGAAATAACATAACAAACAACACAAATGCAATTTATGTATTTAACTCCACACAGAATGTGATTTCTGGAAATGAAATATCATATAATAGTCTAAATGGCGTATTAATAAACACAGGCTCTGAAAACGAGGTTGCCAGTAATAAGATCTATTCAAATGGTTCCGCGGGAATCAACATTCAAGACTCAGATGAAAACAGGATTTGCAGCAACAACATCTTTAGTAATCTGGATGGAATTTATCTAAATAATTCATCAACAGAAGTGCAATTCAATAGGATTGTTGGCAACAGTAGATATGGATTATACAATGTAGGAAATGGAACTATTAACGCAACCAATAACTGGTGGGGATCCAATAACCCATTAGTATCCTCAACTAGCCCAAGCGACGTTTGCATAGCCGGAGGATCTATAACATATGACCCATGGTTGGTGCTCTCTATAAACAGCCTCACTGATCGTTCCGATCGAAATGGAACACACTACAATTACCAGATAACAGCAGATCTAACACATAATAATCAAGGGGATGACACATCATCTGGAGGCAGTATACCTGATAACATACCCATATGCTTCAATTCAACAATTGGAACCATTAACAGCTCTGGAACCACTAAAAAAGGTAAAACTGAATTAAAACTCACCAGCTCATCCTCAGGCATGGCTAATGTTTCAGCAACCCTCGATAATCAGACAGTCGCCCACTCAGTCAACATAACCAGTATAGACATATTAGGAGTTTACAATAACCGCACGATGGAAAGTTTCTCCAGTATACAAGATGCAATAAATGATCCAGATACAATTAATGGGGATACAATAATCATTTCCGAGGGTATCTACATAGAAAACATTGCAATTGACAAAAAACTAACTATAAAATCAGCTACTGGGGCAAATGTGGCTTTAAAACCAAAAGACCCTGATAAGAGCGTTATTTTAATAGTTAACCCTGGCAGCGGAACGACCATACAAGACCTAAACATTTTTAGTGCAAATATTTCATATGGCATAGCTTTAAGCCACGCATATAACTGTCTCGTAATCAATAACACCATAAGCGACAGCAACAGGAATATCTATTTGTATATGTCTGGAAACAACAACATCACAGAAAACCTAATAAAAAGTGGCGTCTATGGAATATCCATTTATAGATCAACCACCAACAACATCTCGTATAACAATATAACTAAGAATGAAAATGGTATTTACGCCGTAAGGTCTAATTACAACTCAATAATTGGAAATAAACTTGATGAAAATTATTATGGAAGTTATATAGATCATTCCAACAATTTCAACATAAATGGAAACAACATTACAGGTAATTGGGTGGGAATTTACCTCTACGACACCAATAACAATCAAATAACTGGAAACAATCTTACAGACAATGGGGCAGGAATCACCTACCAAGATTCCGTCGGAACTACTATATCCGGTAACAACTTCACGGACAACTGGCTCACAGACACCTCTGAAATAGAATCTGGCGAAGTGGTCATGGCAACTACAATCTATACTTGCGGACCTGCAGCATTAGCAACCATCTTGAAAAAGTTAGGAATATATACAACTGAAGCTGAAATGGCTAAAATTGCACAAACGGATGAAACTGGAACTAGCTTACTGGGGTTAAAGAATGCTGCTAATGCTAAAGGAGTAAACTCATACGGATATGAATTAAGCATTGGGCAACTCCAACCGAATTATATTGTGGTTTTAAAAATCAATGGTTACAATCACTTTGACGTAATACAAAATATCAATAACGAAACAGTAACTTTGTTCGATCCCAACCTTGGAATTATACAGATGAATTTAACTAAGTTCAATGAACTTTACATGGGATATGCATTTGTTTTAAATGAAATAATACCCGGTGCTGTAGTTTTGACTGATGAGCAAATGGGAGGTATCAAAGGACTATGGCATACCGTACGAACAATAAGATGGCGTTGGCATCCTCCTCAGAAGAAATACTACACATTAGTAATAGATAAAAAAATCCCTTACCCAGTCCTCAAATGGTCATACTATCCCGGATGGAGAATTTGGACACCATGGGGTTATAAAACGATAGGGGCATTTTGGTATCCTTCTGGCATTACAATAAAATACTACCACATAAAAATAAAGAAAAAAATACCCTATTATATACCTGGATATTGGGAACCGTACGCAGTTTATGTAAGAGAAGCGGATGCAAGCGACTTGAACTATAATAATTTCCTTGCCGCCTGTGGTACATTAGCTAGTGCTGGTGTGGGTGGAGTTGAAATTGGCGGAGCCGCTTTGGTTGCCAGAGCTACTGGCGTAGCCTTCAAGATAACAAGCAATGGGGCCGTGAACGCTGCATTAACCGCTTGGGGTGTTGGAACTACCGACTTTACTAATGTTGTCAATCCGGATCCGAATCCAACAGGACAAGGAGAGGGATATACCAATATGATAGATCCAAGTTGGGAGCCATATATTGCCAATTGATAGTGCCTCGAAGACAAATTTAGATGCCCCGCCTAGAAAAACAGAGTTTATGGGATAAAAAAAAATTCGATAAAGTGTAAAATAAACACTTTATTGAATTAATATTTTATTGGATTTAGAACCTTTTTTTAATGGATATTCTAAAACTGTAAATTAATCAAAATTAACCAATGAAGGTCAATTATTGATTCAGGAGTGTAAATGGTAATTGTTAGCAATTCTATCCATGAAAAAAAGAAAGTAATATTGGGGAGATTTACATGAAAAAAATTGTTTTTTTAGTTTCACTACTGTGCATATTGCTGTTTTTAAGTTTTAACACGGTTTCGGCGGCGAATGTGACTACAGAACAAGTTTGTAATGCATCGGGTGTTGTTAAAGATTATGTAGAAGCGAACCATATTATTCCAAGTGGTGTGGATGTTGATGAGAACCCAGTAAGTATGCCACAATACTTACAATTATCAACCATTGCTGTGTTGAATATCAATAATGATTCAAATGCCACCATTCCAATTACTAGTTGTAATAATCCTGCATATCCTTCTGAAACCGCCGGCAGCCGGAATATTAACAAAACCGAATATTTGGACATTGTTAACCGGGTTAATACATTTATAAACAATTATGGGGTAGCACCCAATTATGCATCAACTAGCACTGGAACAATTCGTTATGAATCATTAATTTATCTTTATGCACAAATATTGAATTCTTATAAAATAAACGGCATTTTACCAGATTACATTACAATGAATACCTGGACTGTTGTTTCTAATCCAAATACTGTTTTTATTAGCATGGAAGATATTAATAATGCATCAGGACGGGTAAAAACATTTATTGAAACTAATGATTGTCTTCCGAACTATGTTACAATTTCCGGAAGGCAAATAACCATGCCACAATTTTTAAGCCTCACAACCACAGCAGTATTAAATATCAACGCCAATTTAAACTCATCTATTGTTCTTAAAAACTTTGGTAACGCTGAAGATCCATTAGAAACCATAACAAATGGAGATGTAAACTCCACAGAATATTTAGATATTGCAAACCGAGTTAAAAATTTCATGTATTCCAATGGGGTAGCACCCAATTATGCATCCACAAGTTTAGGAAAAATGCGCTTTGAAACACTAATCTACACCTTCTCCAGAATCCTAAACTCATACACAGTTAACAATAACACACTACCCAGTTACATTACAGTAAATACCTGGATAAATGGCACCAACGTAATAGGCAGCACACTTTTTGGTTATGTAGAAAAAGCATTTTACGGAAATCTAACATCTAACCAGACTATAGTCCTCATAGTAGGAATACATCCCTTAGAAAACGGCATACACACCGCCATCATAAATGCACTAATCAGTAAATCATCAAGCCTTGCCAAAAGATTTGTTATTTATATGGTTCATGTTACAAAGGATGCTAGTGATTATGATAAAGGAAGAATGAACGGACAACTATTAGGCCAAAAATTCATAGTAACAGATGTTGCCAGTGAAAATCCCATGTTAGTTGTGGATGCCCATGAAAATAAGGGTAATGAAAGCGGTTACACATATTCAAGATTTTTATATCCCATCTCAAATACCACCATAACCATGACCTATACTAATGAAATAATAGCTGAAATGCCATTTTTAACAGTATACGCCCCTCCAAATCCTACAAGCCCTCAATATGTTACAATACCCATTGCCGATCAAGGGATAACAACCTTAATCTACGAAACCTATTTATATGATTCTGTATCTAAAAAAGAAGATGATGCAAACTTATTAATCGACGCTTTAGACATTTTGCATGATTAAAAGAAAATTACACGATATAGTAACATAAAACTATTTTCAAACACTTTATATAATTCCATGACAGATTATATGAGTTGTGGAGAAATTATTTTAGTCGTACAAAAACAGAAGATAACCTTTAACCAGTAGGTCATTATCACTATATAGAGCGGCGTATCAGAAAAGGCGATTTTGCTATATGGCCCTTATTTAGATTAAATAAAGTTTATAATTACTTATTTTTTAATAATTTGCTTGGAAAATTCTGGAATAAAAATCATTGTAAAAAAGTAGTGAAAATGTGCAATTCAAATTATTAAATTTATAGGGCTGAATTAACTCTATTTCAACGCTATCCGGCATTTATAGGAAGGCAATTTTAGGACCTCCCGGTGCACCTAGGGGGCCACGGATTAAGTCCAATCCTCTTGATTAATGTTGTTATAATACTTTTTATAAGTTGAAGAATAAAGAATAAATCAGATTTCTGATACAAATATTATTATCAGTAAATATTGTTGATTATTAATAAGAGGTTCAGGCATGAAAGAATATTTAATTAAAATATTATTTATGAGGCAGGGTTCAATTGAAATAGTATCAAGCATTATATACTTATTTCTAACATTATTATTTTTTGAAAATCCTACGTTTCCATTTATCATGCCAGTTACTTTTATTTTTTTATTTGGAATTGTAACTGGTTTGTTGAATTTCGTGAATATTAAAATAAAGTGTTTTATTCAGTAAGCATTGTATTACTTTTAGTGACGCTGTGGATGGTTTATTTTTCATTGAGTATGAATAATATCTTATTCTTTATAGAAAATGTGATTATTACCCTAATTATTATATCAGTGTTTTTATACACACTTCGAACTTGGAGCCATAATGAGAAGATAATAAAACGTTATAATAATATGATTTCAAAAGATCCAGCTAATATTACAACTCTAAACAATAGGTGTGTAGAATTAGCATCTCAAAGAAAATATTTGCATGCAACGATGTGTTTTGACAAAGTCCTTGAAATAGATTCTAATAATGCTGCAGTATTATAAAATAAAGTATAATGCTTAAAAAAGAAAGGAATCATGATAAATCTGAAGAATACCGTTATAAAGCGTTAAAGTTAGATCCGGGTTTAAAAAAATCAAAGGAAAATGGCAAAATGATTTTATCTATTAAAGGGATGAAGATTAAAAAAGTTTAGACACAATTCATCAATTAGATGTACTATTCAGGGTCAATAATATTATATATCTTAATTAAACCTAATTCATGCTATTTATCGATTAAAATGTATTAAATTTATTAAATTAAGAGATTTGATGAGGATTTACTAATTAAGGGGAGAATATAGGAATACAATTAATGGGGTTCATGATTGGTATGATTTTTTATCTTAGGTTCCTCTCGGGGTTAGGTTTTTTAATTGGGGGTATTGCCTTTCTATATGAAAAAAGGAAAAATCCAAAAAAATTAAAAAATTCATACTTGCCAAGTATTCTGCTTATTTTAGCAGGAATTTTCCAATTAATTAGTGCTTTAGCATATGTGTTAGATAAAACATTATAGGCTTATGTTTTTTAATATATATTTACGTTTAGAGGACTATTTTAGAAATTAGAAGAAAAAGGCCAGTAAACTCAATCACTATAAGGAGCGACACATCAAAAATCACGAATTTTGATTAGCTTCAAGTTTTTGACTTATATGTTGATATATTTCCTTGGTTACTCCAACGTTCCTAATAAAATCGTTGGAATATCTGATATCTCCCCTTTGTGGGTTGTCCTTTCTCATGACGTGCTCTATATAATCTGTTATTAATGTTGGTAGTTCAGATGAAATTTATTATTCTACGATTATTAAACATACTATAATTGTGTATTGAAAACGTTTATTTCTATAAGTTGGTTAGATTGCATTATTAAATTCATTTAGGCTATTTAAAATAATATTATCTGCTATTTTTCTATTTTATTAAATTTTAGGTTATTTAGTCTTTTAAACTAAATTTAGTAAAAATATTACATAGTTTTGTGGATGGGAGATTTACTAATTTTTAATGCCATTATTATATTATTAGATAATACTTTTTATAAGTTGACGGATAAGGAATTAATGCGATTTATGATTTAGTTAGTATTAATCAGAAAATATTACTGATTATTATCAATTTTTAAACACTTTCGATCCTTCTTAAAACGTAAACTAAATCCTATGGCTGTTTTAATCATAATTTAAAAGAGAAATATTTATTAATAAGGTTTAAATAAATAGGGTGATATGTAAAAATGTATTTAATAGAAGTTTATCACTATTAAGATCAGGGGGAATCAAAATATCAAATAAAAATCTATTTAAGTCTTTAATAAAGTCAATTTTATCATTATTTGTTTTTTTTAATGATATTATTTTTAAAAACAATCATAAATTTTTATTCACTGTAATCGGGGGGAAACAATGGATATAAAAAAGAGTATAGTATTATTGAGTTTTTTTATAATAATCATCTTATTCATGGGGGCTGTTTCAGCAACAAGTTTGAATCTTACTGAGTCAGAACTTGCTTCTTCTGGAGTAAAAAACTATACTGAAGCCCATAATAAACTACCGGGATATGTGGATATATCAGATAAAAACAGTACCACGCCTTCATATTTAAATACAGCCACTAAATTCACGGTAAAACTTAATCAAGGTGTAACCACTCCCGTAGATATTGCCACTGTAGGTAATCCCACCGGTCCGTCAGGATCTGCAACGGGCACCGTATACAAAACAGAATACGTTGATATTGCTAATCGAGTTAGTAATTACATCAACAATAATGGTGTAGCGCCTAATTATGCATCTAGCAGTATAGGAAACATACGCTACGAATCCTTAGTATATATGTATGCAAAAATCTTGAATTATTACTTAATTAACAACCAATTGCCGAATTATGTAAGTGTAGTTTACTATTCAGATACGGATTCGACGGGTGTAGTAATAGATAATATCCCTCCATCTGTAACCAATAACTTACCATCAGGCACTTATGATACTTTAAAAAATGTGACTTTAACAGCCAATGATAGTATTGATCCTAATCCTAAAGTTTATTATAGTGTAGACAATGGCGCTAATTGGAATAATCAGGTTAAAACAGTCACATTAAACCTAAATTCAGGATCAACAACTTTGAAGTATTATGGACTTGATGCATCAGGCAATGCAGGCACAACACAAACTGCAACTTACACTATTAATGCAGCAGCACCACCCAGTGTTACTATAGATGAGTTGTTATACGCTTCTTATTCTGTTCAATCATATATAGAGGCCAATCATGAGCTACCAGCAAACGTGACAATAGCAGAAAAGACAATTACCATGTCACAATTCCTTCAACTAATCAACACGGCGGCAATAAACCTCAATACCAACATAACTACATCCCTACCCCTAGGAAACTATACTTCAGCACTCAATCCTTCAGAAACCATAAGTACAACTGGTAATCTCACAAAAACCGATTATCTTAGCTTAGCAAATAGTGTTAAATCGTATATGGGTTCAAATGGAAGAGCTCCAGATTATATAACAACTAGTTTAGGTAATATGGGTTATGAATCACTGGTTTACACATTTGCACAGGTTTTAAGATCTTATCAAGTGGCAAAGGCATTACCCAACTTCATAAGAATTGTACCCTGGTCAGTTGTTGCCAATAACAATACCACTTTCATAACCATGGACAAGATAAAAAATGCTGCAGACACTGTTCAATCATATATAGAAACTAATCACCAATTACCTGAACATGTGACGATTTCCCAGTCCACAATTACCATGCCTAACTTTTTGAAACTTGAAGTTCTCTACCTCATCAATGCTAAAGAAAATTTATTCCAATCAATTGTATTAAAAAATTATAACACAGCCCCAAACCCCTACGAAAGCATTACCGGCGGTGATCTCAGCGCCACAGACTATTTAAGTGCCACAACTGCTATTAAAGATTTTATGGATACTAATGGATACGCGCCCAACTACAAAACAACCGTAAGGGGCTACATACGATACGAATCACTGGTTTACATGTACGCAGAAATTATAAACTCAGCCAGTGAAAACCTACGATTACCCAACTACATAACACTAACACCGTGGACAACAGTCACGAATACCAATACTGTATTTTTGACCATGGATCAAATAAAAACTGCGGCAAGTTCTGTTAAACTGTATGTAGAAACCAATCACGCCCTTCCAGCCAGTTTAACAATTTCGGGTATTCAAATTACAATGCCTCAATTCTTGAATCTTGAACTTAAAACATTAAAAAATATCAATGCAGGTTTATACCAATCACTTATTCTGCAAAATTACAACACCGCCCCTGGTCCTTCAGAAACGTTAACCAGTGGAAAGATTAACCAAGAAAATTATCTTGTCGTTGCGGACAATATAATCTCTTTCATGTATTCCAATGGTTATGCACCAAACTATGCAGGAACTACGCAGGGAAATATGCGCTATGAAGATCTGGTTTTAATGTACAGTCAAATCTTAAACTACTACAACGTCTACGATAAGATTCCACAGTATGTCACTGTCCTGCCATGGTCAGTTATTTCAAATCCGAGTACAGTAACTTTCAATGTTGGGCAGATAATTAGTGGGGCAGAAACCGTAAAAACACATATAGAAACTAATCATGCACTACCAAGTAATATAAATATTGCTGGAACTATTGTGAGTATGCCCCAATTCCTGAAACTTTTAACCACATCCCTACATTACATAAACGGCACATATGCTGGTCAGTTAGTTCTGCAGAGTTATGGACTTCCTACAGATACTCCAGAAACAGTTACTGGTGGAAGCTTCAACCAGACACAGTATCTTGATCTTGCAAGATTGGTTGAGTATTTCATGTATGGTGATGGAAGAGCACCCAACTACCAAAGCAGCAGTCTTGGGAACATAAATTACCCCTCACTTATCTACATGTACAGCCAAATACTAACCTCTTACAAAGCAAATAATTACACTTTACCGGATATTGTCACAGTACGGCCTTGGTCGGTAGTTTCAAACGCCAATACCAAATTCATAACAATTGATCAATTGAAAGATGCGTCCAAAACGGTTAAAACATATACTGAGACAAATCATACACTTCCAAGTTATGTGACCATATCTGGAACACAAGTAACCATGCCTCAGTTCTTGAAACTTTTAGCCACAGCAGTAACAAATATAAATGGGAAACTAAACGCTACAATTGTTTTACAGAATTATAATACAGCAACCAGCCCATCAGAAACCGTGACAGGAGGAAGCCTCAACAATACCTCCTTCATCAACTATGCGAGTAGTATAATCTCGTATATGGATTCAAATGGAAAAGCACCGGACTGTATATCAAGTAATCTGGGAAATGTGCGTTATGAATCATTAGTCTACATGTACTCATTAATTTTAGATTATTATGGAAATAAGACAGCATTGCCTCAGAATGTTACTGTGACACCATGGTCCGTTGTTTCCAATACAAACACTGTATTTTTCAATTTAGATCAGATACAAGATGCTGCCAAAACAGTGCAAGCCTATGTTGAAACTAACCATCAATTACCAACTTCTGTCACAATCGCTGGAACAACTGTAAATATGGCTCAATTCCTTCAAATAACAACTTCCACTGTATTAAACATAGATAATTCCCTATACACTTCAATTGCCCTTAAAAACTACAACTTACCTTCGAATCCTTCTGAAACCATAAATAAACAACCAATAATCAATAACGAGAACTACGTTAATCTGGCGAATAATATAATCTCCTATATGTATACCAATAATCAAGCACCGGATTATAGGACAACCAACTTGGGAGACGTGCGTTTTGAATCTTTGGTCTACTTGTACAGCCAAATAATAAGTTCATACAATGCAACTAAAACATTACCCCAATCTATCACAGTAAATCCATGGGCAGTGATATCCAATACCAGTACGGTCTTTATAACAAACGATCAAGTTAAAAATGCTTCAGAAGCTGTTAAATCTTATGTTGATGCCAATCATGCACTTCCAAGTACTGTGACTGTTGCAGGAATACAGATAACGATACCTCAATTCTTAAAACTCGCAGCTAAATCAGTTATCAATATTGAAAATTATCTAAATGCATCTGTAATTTTAGAAAGTGTTGGAAACCCAACAAACCCTACAGAAAACATAACCACCGGAACCATACTCAATGACGAATTTGTAGATATGGCCAGTAAAATCATATCCTATATGAATTCCAACGGAACGGCACCAAATAATATCACTGATACCAGTGTAGGAAGTATTATGGGCTATGAATCCCTTATTTACATGTTTTCTAAGATTATGGTATCTTACAATGCCACTGAACATGCTCCTGAAGATGTTTTTGTAATTCCATGGGTAGCGTTATCTAATCCTAATGGGACATTTAATCTCAGGACCCAGGAGATATTTAATTCCATACAGGAAGCAATAGATGACCAGGACACCGTCAATGGTGATACTATCTGGTTACAAAAAACAAACTATTTAGAAAATATTGTGATCAACAAAAAAATCACTATAAGGCCGATTTATGGATTTAACGTAACAGTACAGGCATTAGACCCTAATCTGCCTGTTTTCACATTAAACATCGGTGCAAACGGCACAACAATACAAGATCTGATAATAAATGGATCCACTTATAATGCTGGTATCTTTATCAACAACTCCAATGAAAACCAGATATTCGGGAATAACATCACAAACAACACAAATGGAATCTACGTGTACAACTCCACAGAAAATCTAATTTCTGGAAATGAAATATCAAACAACAGCAACAGCGGCATATTCATAAACATAGGCTCTGATAATGAAATTTCCAGTAACAAGATAAATTCTAACGTTGCTACAGGGATAAATATTCAAAACTCAGATAAAAACAGGATATACAGCAATAATGTCTATACTAATCTGGATGGGATCTATCTAAATAATTCATCAACAGAAGTGCACTTCAATAGGATTGTGGGTAACAGTAGATATGGACTTTATAATGTGGGTAATGGGACTATTAATGCAACTAATAACTGGTGGGGGTCAAATAACCCCTTGGTTTCTTCAAATAGCCCAAGTGACCTTTGTATTAGTGGAGGAAGTGTTACATATGATCCATGGTTGGTATTATCTATTATTAGCCTCACTGATCGTTCTGATCGTAATGGAACAAACTACAATTACCAAATAACAGCAGATTTAACACATAATAATCAGGGAAACGACACATCATCAGATGGCAATATACCCGATAACATACCTATTTACTTCAATACAACAATTGGAACTATTAACAGTTCTGGAACCACCAAGAAAGGTAAAGCTGAATTAAAACTTACGGGGTCATCAGCAGGTTTGGCTAATGTTTCTGTAACCCTAGATAATCAGACACTCTCCAAATCAGTTAATATTACCAGTGTAAATATCTTGGGGGTTTATAATACTAGAACTCAGGAGAATTTCTCCAGTATTCAGGAAGCAATAGATGATCCAGATACAATTAATGGTGATACTATTATTGTCGGTGAGGGTATATACACAGAAAATGTTGCAGTAACCAAAAGGCTTACCATTAAATCAGCTAATGGCGCCATTGTAAAGTTCAAAGCTAAAAATGAAAATAGAAGTGTTTTTGTAATAAATAATGACGGTACTGGGTCAACAATACTAGGATTAAACATAATCAGTTCCAGTGATTCCTACGGTTTATCTTTAAGCCATGTATTTAATAGCAACCTCATTAACAACACCATATCAGAGAGTAATAGGGGAATTTACTTATATGAATCAGGAAGTAACTCCTTAAATGGAAATATCATCAAAGATAGTTATTATGGAATAGTATTATACAAATCTACAGGTAATAATTTAACTGGAAATATTATAAGGGCCAATGAAAATGGTGTATACCTTTTCAATTCCCATTATAATGTGATGAACGGGAATGCTTTGATTGATAATTACTATGGGTATAACTTCTATCATTCCAACAACAACAATATCACTGGCAATAATGTCACTGGCAACTGGGTGGGAATTTATCTCTATGATACAAACAACAACCTCTTAACTGGCAACACGCTATCTGATAATGGTGCCGGAGTCACGTATCATAACTCTATTGGTACTGCCATATCAGGAAATAATTTCACTGGTAATTGGTTGACTGATGTTTCAGTAGTGGATGATGGTGAGATGGTAATGGCTACCACCATCTATACTTGTGGACCAGCAGCACTTGCCACAATCCTAAAAATTATGGGAATTTTCACTACCGAAGCGGAAATTGCAAAAATAGCTGAAACCGATGAAACGGGAACCAGTCTCTATGGTCTTAAAATAGCAGCACAATCTAAAGGTTTAACTGCGATTGGGGCTAGATTAACTATTGATCAGCTACAACCTAACTATTTAGTAGTTTTGAATATAGATGGAACTAAGCACTTTGAAATCGTACGCAACATCACCAATACCACGGTTTATTTGTTTGATCCTAACCTTGGAAATATAGAAATGAGCTTAGAGAAATTCAGCGAGCTTTATACAGGAGTTGCACTAATAATAAATGGACAGGCACCAGCTAATGCTACAATATTAACTGATGATGAAATGAGAAACATCAAAGCCCTTTGGCATACAGTAGCAGTGAAACATACGAAGTGGGTAGGAGGATATTGGACTTGGACTTATCGTTGGGTAGGTTTTACTATAACAGTACCTTACAAATTTTCTTTGAAATTTATTCCAACCAGATATTTATTCGGAATACCAATAGGTGGATATTTCCAATATCAAATATATTGGCGTACCATAAGCTTTGGAACTTGGGTGAAAATACCACGCTATGTACCACCAAAAAAGGTAACATATTACACATATATGGATGTCCCAGACAGTATAAACATTAAATTTAATGAAGCTAGTTTTTGGAGTGCTGCAAAATTTGAAGCAAATAAATGGGCGATAATGGGCAGTATTGCCACAGGAGGTTTATCTTACGCGGCGTTGGCGGGTGTGAGTGCAAGTGCTGCACTGCTAGGATGGGATATAAAGGATGGTAGTTATAATCAAATGATGAGAGATCCTTGGCTAGATGTTCAAGTAGATGGAAAAACAGTTTACAAGAGGCATTTTTTACATGGGTATGCATCAATGCCTATTTCACCCATAATTGGCATGTCCCCAGTGATTTCCATGTATTTACTACCCTAAAAATTATTTAATATTTCAAATTTTTTGAAGAATAGTAGATAAGGTGGTAATTATGAATCCAAGACAACACTTGACAATGAGTATTATATTTATTATATCAATTATTTTTCTTTTAATAATAGGTATTTTATCCTATTTAGGAAATCCCTCAAATTTATGTCGCATTCCTTTAATATTTGTCCTTTTAATAGTTATTATATATTCAATATTTGACCTCATGAAATATTATAATAAAAAAGTTTATGTGTTGGTTATCACTATGCTTTTAGTGATAATGTGGGTAATAGGTTTAATTGCACTGTTCACCCAAATAGATGAGATCACCTGTTCTACCGCAATATACTACTTAGAAGTAGGATTAATCACATTTTTATTCTTTTTATCAGTTCCATTTACATTCAAAGGAAAATTATAGCTTAGTAAATAATTCAAAAAGATAATACATATGGGATATTAAAATGAAAATATTATCAGAAAATAAGAGCCTAAATGAGGGGCATACCTAGGAAAATTGTTGTTTTAGTTTCATTATTGTGTATATTGCTGTTTTTAAGTTTTAACACGGTTTCTGCAGTGAATGTGTCTTCAGAACAAGTGTGTAGTGCGTCGGGTGTTGTTAAAGATCATTGTAGAAGTGAATCATACGCTTCCAAGTGGTGTGGATGATGGTGAGATGGTAGTGGCTACCACCATCTACACTTGTGGACCAGCAGCACTAGCTACAATCCTAAAAATTTGGGAATATATTCCACCGAAGGGGAACTATCAAAATTAGCTGGCACAGATGAGACCGGGACGAGCCTCTATGGTTTAAAAATAGCAGCACAATCCAAAGGATTAACTGCAATCGCTGCCTTTTTAACCATTGAACAATTACAACCCAACTATCTAATAGTTTTAAATATAGGTGGAACCAATCACTTGAAATTGTTCGCAATATAACTAACAACACAGTTTATCTATTTGATCCCAACTTAGGGTACATTGAGATGAGCCTTGATAAACTCAATGAACTCTACATGGGAGTAGCGCTGATCATCAATGGTCAAGCACCGGCAAATGCTACGATATTGACTGATGATGAAATGAGGAATATCAAAGCAAAATTCCACTGGGAAAAAGTAGAACATACCCGTTGGATACCAGGTTATGTTTTTTATACATATTTAAGATAAATATAATAATTAAAATACCTTCCATTTCTTTAAAATGGGTTCCTCCATACAAATTATGGGGGTGGTTATACATACCTGGACACTACGAGCTACGTTTCGGTTGGAAAATTATTAATGTTGGAATTTCAATTCGAATATATCATTACGTGCCTCCACGTAAAATAACATATTATACATACAAAAGAGTCTCCGATGCCAATGACATACCAGTATATTTTGCATACAATACTAATATGAATCAAGCTGTAAAACGCATACAATGGTGGTTGGAAAATTGTTGGGGGTATGGCAGCTGTTACTTATGGTGGCCCAGGAGGATGGATCTTGGGGGCTGGTGCTATTTGGGAAGGAGGAAATGAATATTTACAACATTTAAATGAGACAGGTAGAGGAGATGATTATCGTTTTTCAGATCCTCTCTTTTACCTATAATTTTCTATTTAATTTTATAGGGGGACAATTAATTGGTAAAAGTTAGGAACAAGATATCATTAGTTATTGGATTTTTCTTGATGTTTATTATTATAGCCATAGTTGTAGGTAGTCAAATATCTCTAATTTTAATATATTTGCTCTTATTTGCACTATATTCAATTTTAAATGGAATTTCATCCTATAAAACAGAGATATTATATGTAATTCTCGGTGTCATTACATTAATATCCGTTTTCATTTGGTTAATAAACCAAAAGTCATCATTATCTTTTGAAGTGATACTTGGTGTTATTCTTGGGATTATAACCATAATATTGGGAATAGGAGTACTTTTGAATATTTTCCAAAAAAATGGATACAATGGTATTAAAAAAGTTCTTAATACTTTAATGTACGTGGGGGGGGTATTGCTGGAGGTGTTAGTGTCACAGGCTTGTCTATTTTAGCAATACCAGGTTCATCCGGTTTAGCAACTCCTTTAGCTTACTTGGGGGTAATTGGTGGAATAACTACTGCCACGGGTAGTGCAGGACTTTTGTATCTAGAGGTTCAAGGATCCTGGTATAATCCGGATCCATATCCAATAGCCGGTGGTGGGGGAGCCTTTTAATAGTATTTTGGGGTTCATTTTAAAGGATCCTTATACCATTTTTTAAGATATTGGGAGTTAATAATGAAACAAGAAATAGGTTTAATTTTGAAGATAATAGCTGCTATTGTTGTCTTTTTTTCCGTTTTTGCAATGACGGATAATATTTCTAAGTTAATGGGTTATCTAGTAGTTTCTATATTTTTGATCTTTATCCTTTTTGATACTTACAGGATGACAAAATATAATTACAAACTCTTCTATTTGGTCTATTTAATTATTTTGGCGTTACAGGGGGTTATGTTAATACAGTTGGTGATTTTAGTCTTTTACGAGACATTTTCCTCTATTTTAAAAGGTTTATTCACGTATATGATGATCTTTGGCTTAATATTAATCTTCATTTCAAATATCTTTACATTTATTATAATCTATAATCTTTCGGATAAAACACAAATAACCTCTTTTTACAGGTTCAAAAAAAGAATAATAAAAGAATAAAATGTTTAATGTGAAAGGGCAGGCTATTTGACATGGTTACTTACAGTGTGAGTACTTTCTGAATATTTTCCAAAAATATGGATACAATGGTATTAAAATGAAAATATTATCGGAAAATATGGGTCTAAATGAGGGGCATATATATGGGAAAATTGTTTTTTTAGTTTCACTATTGTGCATATTGCTGTTTTTAAGTTTTAACACGGTTTCGGCGGCGAATGTGACTACAGAACAAGTTTGTAATGCATCGGGTGTTGTTAAAGATTATGTAGAAGCGAACCATATTATTCCAAGTGGTGTGGATGTTGATGAGAACCCAGTAAGTATGCCACAATACTTACAATTATCAACCATTGCTGTGTTGAATATCAATAATGATTCAAATGCCACCATTCCAATTACTAGTTGTAATAATCCTGCATATCCTTCTGAAACCGCCGGCAGCCGGAATATTAACAAAACCGAATATTTGGACATTGTTAACCGGGTTAATACATTTATAAACAATTATGGGGTAGCACCCAATTATGCATCAACTAGCACTGGAACAATTCGTTATGAATCATTAATTTATCTTTATGCACAAATATTGAATTCTTATAAAATAAACGGCATTTTACCAGATTACATTACAATGAATACCTGGACTGTTGTTTCTAATCCAAATACTGTTTTTATTAGCATGGAAGATATTAATAATGCATCAGGACGGGTAAAAACATTTATTGAAACTAATGATTGTCTTCCGAACTATGTTACAATTTCTGGAAGGCAGATAACCATGCCACAATTTTTAAGCCTCACAACCACAGCGGTATTAAATATTAATGCCAGTTTAAACACTTCTATTATTCTTAAAAACTTTGGTAACGCTGAAAATCCATTAGAAACCATAACAAACGGGAATGTAAACTCCACAGAATATTTAGATATTGCAAACCGAGTTAAAAATTTCATGTATTCCAATGGGGTAGCACCCAATTATGCATCCACAAGTTTAGGAAAAATGCGCTTTGAAACACTAATCTATGCATTTTCCCGAATTCTCCACTTATATGAGGTTAACAACAGCACACTACCCAGTTACATTACAGTAAATACTTGGGTAAATGGTACTAACGTAATAGGTAGCACACTTTATGGTTATGTGGAAAAGGCGTTTTATGGAAATCTAACCTCTACTCAGACTATTGTCCTTATATTGGGAATACATCCATTGGAAAACGGAATACATACTGCTATCATAAATGCGTTAATTGACAAGTCATTAAGTCTTACTAAACGATTTGTTATTTATATGGTTCATGTAACTAAGGATGCCAGTGATTATAGTAAAGGAAGAATGAACGGACAATTATTAGGTCAGAACTTCATAGTTCCAGATATTGCAAGTGAAAATCCAATGTTAGTTGTAGATAATCATGAAAACAAGGGCAATGAAAGCGGTTACACCTATTCAAGATTTTTATACCCTATATCAAATACTACCATAACTATGACCTATGCTAATGAAATAATTACTGAAATGCCATTTTTAGCTGTATACACTCCTCCCAATCCTACGAGTCCTCAATATGTCACAATACCTATTGCCAATCAAGGGATAACCACTTTAATCTATGAAACTTATCTATATGATTCGGTATCTAAAAAAGAAGATGATGCAAATTTATTAATTGATGCGTTAGACATTTTACAAGATTAAAAGTAAGTTACACAATAGTAATGACGATAGGGGATATAAAAACATTTTTTAACACTTTTTTGAATACAGTGAAAGGTTTAGGTTTTTCTTGGGGGATTTTTGTTAGCCTTAGAAAAAAATTTAGAAGATAATAGACCAGTTGTTGCATCATTATATGCTCGACATATCAAATCTATGAATTTTGATTAACATCCAGTTTTTGGCTAATGTGCTGATATATTTCCTTGGTAACTCCAACGTTCCTAATAAAATCGTTGGAATATCTGATATCTCCCCTTCGTGGGTTGTCCTGTCTCATGACGTACATGCAGATGGCGGTTACGATCATGAGAGGATCGGTTTTACGGCCCTTACCTCCACGATATAGCTTCCTGAAATCTGCCTGGCAGATGATCTCACGGGCCCGGTCCTTCTGACCACCACCTACGGGCATCATAACCTCGTCCCCTTCCTCCCTTTTGGTCAGGACCATGGTGGGACTGTGACCGGTCATCATGAAGTTACTGGCCACCACGCTGAGCATGGCCAGTTTCTCCTGCAGACGGAAATCCTCCTCAGGGGTTTTCTCGCTGTGGGACTTGTATCTGTTGTATTTTTTAATCTTCCTTTCCAATTTGTCGACTTTGGCATTGTCGTCCAGGAAGATGTGTTTTCGTTTTTTCAAATTCCTCGCCTGAAATTCAGTATACTTATCTTATAATTTTAATGTGAATATAATTGAATCTGAATTAATTTTTTAAGATCAAGATTTAATCATCAAAGATCATCATTTATATTCTCACGGCAACACCCTTTTCCTTCAAGAACTCCTTCACCACAGGCACCGGGTACTCATCAAAGTGGAAGATACTGGCAGCAAGAGCAGCATCTGCTTCACCCTTATCAAATACTTCATAGATATGTTCCGGATTACCTCCACCACCCGAGGCAATTATGGGAATATCCAGCATCTGGCTCATGGTCTTGTTCAGGGGAATATCGTAACCATCCTTGGTACCATCCCGATCCATACTGGTTAGAAGAATCTCACCTGCTCCACGTTCCTGGCATTCCATAGCCCACTTCACAGCATCTATTCCAGTGAATTCCCGGCCGCCGTAGATACTGCAGTCATACCAGCAGTATCCCTGGGGTGTTTCGATAATAACATGATCATCGTTTTCTTTAGGGTCTTCCACGTAACGACGTTTGGCATCAATACCAATGACACAGGCCTGGCTACCCACTACCTTGGATGCTTCGTTGATGAGATCCGGATTGTGTATTGCTGCAGTGTTGGTACTGCACTTATCTGCCCCTGCTTTGAGCATGTTCACATAGTCTTGGGGCTTCCTGATACCTCCGCCCACACAGATGGGCACGAAGACATTCTCGGTGGTTGCCTTTATAACCTCGGCCATGGTTTCCCTGCGCTCGTGGGAGGCGGTTATGTCCAGGAACACTATTTCATCGGCTCCATCCTCATAGTATTTGGTGGCCAGTTCCACTGGTTCTCCAGCATAGCGGATCTGTTTAAATTCCACTCCCTTAACCACACGTCCATGGGGCACGTTAAGGTCGCAGTCCAGGCAGGGTATGATACGTTTAGCCAGCATGATAATCCCGATAAATATTTTTTTCATAAATTAATTGAATGTAATGGTTATTTTTTGGGGTAGATTTTAGGTTTCATACAACCGATCCTTTACCACTAACCTTTTGATCCCTAGTCATTAAAAACACTTACACCGAATAGTAAACCCGGGATTCATCATTCACATAACTCCATAAATTCCATTACTCAGCGGGATGTAAGTTCCCCTCGACTCCCAAAAGATTTAATCACCTTTAAAAACAAATATCTATTGGAGTAAATGGGGAGTTCCTGGTCATAATGGTTCCTGAAACTAATTCATCTCACATAAACCCTTCCAACATATCTGCTGAAGGTGATTTACCACCGTACTTACTGGAATTTTTAACCGAACTAGCCCGGGCCATGACTGCAGCAGGAATCGCAGTGATGACCATAGAAGCTATCCTAAAGAATATATGCCGGGCCTATGGTGTTAAAGCCCAGGAAGTGATTGATTTTCCAACATTCGTTCTCATCAAGATCAGTGATGGGAATTCAAAGGCCCTGGCAGTAACCAGGCAAAAACCCGGACTCCTGCCCTTGGACCAGGTGTCACGATTATATGAGTTAATCTACCTGGCAGAAAATGCAGAAATAACTCCAGAACAGGGTATTAATCGTATAAAAGAGATAATAAATGTTAAACGCCAGCACAACTATATAAGACACATATTGGGATACGCACTATACTCTACTGGCCTTGGAATGCTACTTTTACCCACAACCAGTGAATTATTATTCTGTGTAGCATTAGGGGCAATTGTGGGTTTAATAATAGGATACTCTGAGGATAAACCCAGATTAACCCTTATTTTACCGGTTTTAACCGCGTTCCTGGTGTCCATTATCTTCTTTTTCGGTGTGAAGCAGGGAATTGTAAAGGGATCCCTCACCATCCTGGTCCCGGCACTTTCTTACTTCATCCCGGGGGCGGTTCTGGCCACTGGAATGTACGAACTGGCCGCTAACAATGTGATATCTGGTGCCAGTCGCCTGGTTCAGGGAGTGGTTATACTGTTACTCCTACTTTTTGGAGTTATATTGGGTCTTCAAGTTGTTGGCTTGTCTCCAGGGGAGTACATGGTAGCTTATCTAGCCACTCCACTGGGCTGGTGGGCGCCCTATATTGGAGTCCTGGTTTTCACCCTGGGGATGTACCTTTTAATGTCAATAAGAAACCGTGACATGTTGGGAGTTTTGATTGTGTTATCAGCCACTTTCCTGGGACTTCAGGCTGGAAACTACCTCCTGGGAGGACTTTTCGGTGCTTTTATAGGATCCGTCACCATGACTATAATGGGAACATTCCTGGAAAGATCAAAGCTTAAAACACCTTATTACGTATCTATAATACCTGCATTCTGGATTTTAGTGCCAGGATCCTTGGGATTCATGAGTCTCGCTACATTGGCTGGCCAAAACTATTCCGCATCCATTACAAACCTGATAATGGTGGTCCTGACCTTCGTGGCTATCTCCATGGGCTTACTTATCGGTGCAGTGCTGGCAGATCCATTAAAAATTGAAACTTAGCAAATTTGAACAATAATTAAATGATGGGCGATAATAATGATGTCCTTTTCCCGGAAAAAAATAGACTACCAGCGTTTAAAAGAGATTGTGCACTTATTGGCCAAGTACCAGTTCGATAACCTGGTTGGTGAACTGGAGCTGAAGGGTTCCCGCTGGGGCGACCTGTTATATAAATACGATTCTGATCTGGATCTGGATTCAACCGCGCCGGAACGGTTAAGGATGGTTTTCGAGGAATTAGGGCCTACTTTTGTTAAACTGGGGCAGATGATGAGCACCCGGGCGGATCTGGTGGGGCTGGAAATGGCTGATGAGTTCACCAAACTCCAGGATGACACATTACCCTTTGATTTTGACACAGTGAAGGTAATTGTGGAGGGTGAACTGGGAAAACCATTAGACCAGTTATTCCAGAGTTTTGAAGAGGAACACCTGGCTGCGGCTTCATTGGCCAGGTTCACCGTGCAGTTTTACCCGATGGCACCCTGGTGGCGGTTAAGGTACAGAGGCCGGGTATTCAGGATCTGGTGGAAAAAGACCTGGTTATCATGCATCACCTGGCTGATCTGCTCCATAAGAAAATTTCCAGTCTCCAAGTGTTCAATGTTCCGGAGATTGTGGATGAATTTGAAAAATCCATCCATAAAGAGATGGACTACGGTCTGGAAGCCCGGAACACCCAGAATTTCCAGGCCAACTTCGCCGAGGATGAAGGTATCCGTTCGCCAACCATCTTCCCTGAGTATTCCACATCCCTGGTTTTAACCATGGAGTTCCTCCAGGGAACCAAGATGAGCCAGGTGATGGAGAACCCGGAAGGCTTTGATAACAAGCTATTGGCGGAAAGGGTGGCTAAGTCTTACTTCCAGCAGCTACTGGTGGATGGATTTTTCCATGCTGACCCTCACCCGGGAAACCTCTACGTTTTAGAGGATGACGTGGTATGTTATATTGACTTCGGGATGATGGGACACATTGACCATGATTTCATGCAGAACCTGGGTGAAGTCTTTGTTCAGGTCATTGACTACAAGGTGGATGCCATTATTAACCAGCTCATCTACATGGGCATCATCAATGATTCGGTGGATAGAAATATTCTTAAAAGGGATATAATGGATATTCTGGACCGTTACTATGGTGCTAGTTTGAGTGACATACACCTGGGTCACATCTTAAGTGAACTGGCCCTACTTTGATTACCAAGTACCGGGCCAGGGTACCACCTGAATTCACCCTCATTGCCAGGGCAGTGTCCCTCATTGAGGAGGTGGCTTACTCCCTTGATGGGGAATTTGATGCCGCTGCTCAGTTCAAGCCAATGGTGAAGAAACTCATCCTGCAAAAATTCAGTCCCAAGAACATGGCGGATGTATTAGTGGATAACATGTTTGAATTGGAGCATCTGGTGAAGAACTTACCTCAAAACATCAACCGCCTGGTGGCCAGGGTTGGAAACGGGGAGATAAAGGTCCGCTATTCAGAGGAACTCTCTGAAGACATTGAAAGAACCAGTAACAAACTGGTGGTGGCCATAATAATCGAAGCCCTGCTCCTAGGTTCTTCATGGATTATCCAGATCAACAACGGTCCCATGATATGGGGGATGCCAATTTTAGGATTTCTGGGTTTTGTAGCCAGTGGGGTGCTGGGTGTGGGTCTTATAATTTATATTCTACGTTACCGGAAAATTTAGAAGAAATATAAATTTTAAGCAGAGCTTCACCACAAATAGATAATAATATTTTTTTTTCAATCGAGTTTTAGACCCACAAATGTATTACTTTTAATTCAATCAATAACATTTATATATGTAAAAACCAATTAGGAAACGTTAATATGTTAATGGTGTGTTTCGTATTTCATGGGAGTTGATTTGATATGGATATAGGTGAAATTATTGGTGATTCGTTTAAGTATCCAGTTTCTAACTGGAAACGTCTGTTAATCCTGGGTATAATCGTTTTAATTTCCCAGCTTTCAATGGAAATAATAATGTTATACACAAGTGTTTCTGGCTTATTATATTTTCTTTTGATTCCTGCTCTTGTAGCCTCCCTCCTGATGATGGGATATCAACTTAGAACAATAAAAACAACCATATTGGGGGAAATTGAACCTCCTGAATTTAAAAAGTGGAGTAAAATGCTCATAGATGGGCTTAAGATGTTCTTAGTGGCGTTAATCTACCAAACAATCCCTGTAATAGTTTTAATTGCCGGCTTCGTCATGCTACTTGCAGGATCATCCGCCACGAAAATTTTTGGATTGCTTATCATGCTCCTGGGTTTGTTCATTCTCCTCATCGTGGGGATAATAATGGTAATGGCCATATCCAACATGGCATACTATGGAGAAATCGGAGCAGCACTGAGATTTGGAGAAATAAAGAGAAGAATAGAGAGTATCGGTTGGTTAAATTACATAATGCTGTTAATTATCCTGATGGTTATTTATATTCTAATCGCAGTGGGGGCGGCGTTAGTATCCTTAATACCATTCGTGGGGCTGGTTTTAACCTGCCTTATAGCTTACCCCTTTATGTATCTCTTCATGTACCGGGCATATGGTTTAATCTTTAGAGAAACACTGGATGAAGAAGAGTTTCAGAATGAATCAGATTATTTCCTGGAAACAGAAGAAACCTACAACAACAATTAAATTAGGGAATTGTAGGGGTATGAACATTCTGCATTAACAAACCCCAATTGTAATACTATCTGCATAATCAATATGATAAATTTATATGGTGGTTCTTCCCATTACCTAAAGCGGTGAACCAATATGCAGATTAAAAACTTCAAAAGAGAATCCATAATACCTCTGCCAGTGACCTTCATTTCCACCCTCAGCCCAGATGGGGTGAGAAATGTGGCTCCCTACTCATGTCTGATGCCTATTTTACGCCCATTTGACCTGATATGTGTGGCCACTGCCGGGGTGATGAGGGACACCTTCGATAACATGAAGACCAGGGAAGAATTCGTTATCAGTCTCCCGGGAATGGACTTGGCTGGTAGTGTGATGCCCACCGCTAAATTCGTCCCTCCCGAGGTTAATGAATATGAACTGGCTGGTTTAGATGAAAAATCCAGCCAGAAGATTGAAACACCAGGGGTGGCTGGATGTTACGCCTGGATGGAATGCAAACTCCATAAAATCATTGCTGATGAATACGATAACTTTCCCTATGCATTGGTGATGGGGAAAGTGGTGCACCTAGAAGTACGCGATGACATATACAACGTGGAAGATGGTTCCTGGGATGTGGAAAAGGCCCAACCATTGATGATGACCGAGTCCAACCAGGGAATGCACTTCTGCACGGTGAAGGATATGGACTGGTTTGAACCCTACGGTGCCATGTTCCCCAATGGTAAGGATCCACTGGCTGGAATGTACGAAGATTGAAAAATATGGTAATTTTTTTAGTGACACCAATGATTAACTTTCCTGGATCGTCTGACTGGATCCATGTAGCAGATTCATTTGAAGTAAAATAAAAAATAGGGGTGTTTATTCATGGGGTACGAATACTTTTATAAGTGAAAAGCACCTAACAACTAACTTGCCTACGATTTAGTGGGTTTTTATGGGCCTGTAGTCTAGCCTGGAATATGACGTGGGACTTCGGATCCCAAGGTCGGGGGTTCAAATCCCCCCAGGTCCGCTTATTTATTCTTAAATTCTATTCCTGATCATTTTTTCCATATATACTTTTCAGATATCCATCAAGTTTCCTTGAAATTGTTTTATCTTCTTCTGATCTGTTATTTTGCTTCTTTTCATCATTATTTTTTGCTTTAAAGTGTATTTTTCTACTGGGCTCTTGGTCATCTAGAAGTGCGTAGGCGGTGTTAAAACCAGAACCCATACGCACCAACCCTGCCACTGCTGCTGCTTCCAGAATTTCTTTTTCACTGGCCCCTGCCTTCAGGGCCTGTTTTTTATGTGCCCTAACACAGGAATCACATTTCACTGCCACTGCACACGCCAGTCCTATGATACTCTTATCTTTAAGGGTCAGAGCACCATCTTTTAACAATTCGGATGCCAGTTTTTTGAATGCCATATCCACATCTTCACCAAGAACCTCTGTAAAACGGTTAGGTCGACTTTTTTCTTCCATTTTAGGTATCTCCTTGATTTCTAGATTCAATTATCGGGTTTTGAATATTTCTCATAGGGAATATCTATTATTTATTCTAATCTTCAATTCAGTAATCATTACTTACAAAACATTCACCATCTTGTCCTATAAATCACTCCCGAAATTAATAAGTTTCTGGAGCAGCAGTTTATATTGATATTGACGTGGGGGAGGCCTGTAATTGTTTGGCTCCCTATATCCTCCGAGTATTACTATTTGGGGCGGATCCCTAAAAAAGTATTACTTATTTTAGGTTAGATAAGATTTATAAAGGATCACTGCTAACTAGTTTTAAAAAAAATTGCTTATAAAAAGGTTAATAAGTTATTATGGATATTTCAAGTGGTTTACTTTAGAGTTAAAAGCCAGTAAAATGTCTTAACGGAGTTGGTGATGGTTATGGATAACGAAAATGATATATATTCAAAGGTTATAGAGTTTCACGGACATTCCTGTCCTGGTGTGGCCATAGGAATTCAAGCTGCCGAGATAGCTACGGATAAATTAATTTCTAATAGGGCCATTGATGAGGAGTTATTGGCCATTGTGGAAAATGACAGCTGCAGTGTGGATGCTATTCAAGTGATCACTGGATGTACATTTGGAAAGGGTAATTTAATATTTAAAGATTATGGGAAAAACGTATACAAATTCATAAACCGTGGCACGGGTAAATCTCTACGTCTGTCTTTAAATATAGCCATTGATGAAATTGATCCTGAATTTGCTATGATGAGAACGAAAGCATTTTCTGGAGAAGCAAAGCCTGAAGATGAAATGGAGTTTGAGAAGAGAAAGGATGCAATTTCAGAAAAAATCATGAACATGCCTGCGGATGAACTGTTCAATATAGAGTTTGTGGATGTTGAGATTCCGGAAAAAGCCAGGATATTTGGGTCAGTTAAATGTTCAAAATGTGGTGAACTGGTTGCCGAACACCGGGCTAGGGTAGAAAATAATGATTTCGTTTGCATACCCTGTTTTGATGATTATTCAAGAAATTAATTTTTTATTTTTAATTAATTTTTTTTAAGAGATTTTCTTTATTCTTTTTTTCTGCTATGAATTGTTATTGGAATTACTAATCCATACATAATCCTTGCCATCAAGATTTAGGGATATTGTTTTGGGTATTATTTTTAACCTGGCTATTTATAAAGTTAGTATTAACTAATTTTAAAGTATTACTATTCTAATATTCATTTATAAGTGTATTATTACTTCAATCGAAAGTATTATAAATTATTTCTGTTACATTTATATAAAATCGGAGGTGGTTTTATCAATCAAAAGTTAATAGCAGTTATTCTTGTTGTCATAGCAGTGGTGGGGGGAGCCTTGATCTATGCCTTTGGAATAGGTGGATCAGCTTCAAACAGCAATGGGACAGTTACCATAACTGATGTTGCCGGTAGAACAGTAAATGTGCCGGCCCAGGTCAATAAAGTGGTGGGAACTGGATGTTCAGCCCGAGAAATTGTTTATTTGAATGCCAGTGATAAAATTGTGGGAATTGAGCAGACTGAGACCAATTCCACCGGGGGATGGGGAAACCAATTACCCTACATGATAGCCCACCCCGAATTAATGAGTCTTCCCATTGTGGGGGATGCCCGGAAAACCGTAATCAATTACGAAGCAATAGCTAACCTAAAACCCGATGTTGTTTTTGCCGCCGATGCCACTCAAGCTGCGGATATAGAGTCCAAAACAGGTATTCCAACTGTAGTTGTTTACACTATGGGTGTGGGAACAACCGAACAGATGGCCAAGTATAAAGATTCCCTGAAAATAATGGGTAAAGTGCTGGGTAAAACTGAAAGGGCAGATGAACTGGTAAGTTACATCAATTCCTGCGAAGAAGACCTTAACAAAAGAACCAAGGACGATGCGGCCAGTAAAAACACCACGGCATATGTGGGGGGCCATGCCTACCGGGGATCACATGGCATCACCTCAACCAATGCATTCTACCCTCCATTTAGGATGGTAAATGCCAAAAACGTTGCTAGTTCTGTTAGTACCAATGACACGTCCATAGCAGTCCAGATAGATAAAGAACAATTGATAAACTGGAATCCGGATGTGATTTTCATTGAAGAATCCAGTTTAGCATCGGTAGTTAATGATACCACAAAATATCCTGAATATAAAGATTTAAAAGCTGTAAAGAATGATCAGGTTTATGGATTAATGTCCTACTGCCTTTACAGTTATAATAAGGACATATTACTTGCCGATGCCTACTACGTAGGAAAAGTTCTATATCCGGAGCAATTCAGTGATGTGGATCCAGAGAAGAAGGCTGATGAAATCTTTGTAAAATTTGTGGGTAAACCAGTGTACAACCAGATGAAAGCAGTACAGGGTGGATTCAAGAAAATCGAAATCTGATTTTCTATTTTCTACTTTTTAATGGAATTCAAGTGGTAAAAATGAACATTCTAGAACGGCCAGATGTCACACATGAAAAATTACAACAGGTAGTTGAAAATGCCTTCAACGGCCTGAAAACATTCAATATAATAAAATCTTCCATAGAAATTGGATTTTTTGACAATTTAAATGAACCAGTAAATTACGAAGAACTTTCCCAGAGATTAGAAATTGAACCAATATTTTCCCATTATATTTTAGAGGCCCTGGAAAAGATTGGCCTAATAACGAAGGAAAATGAGCTTTACCAGAACTCAGAGTTATCAAAGTTATATCTGGACTCTAAATCTAAATATGATAGAACTAATTGCATATTATCTTTAAAAGAAAATGCAGATCAATGGAATAATCTAAATGACACCCTGAAAGGAAATCTCTCCAAAAAAGAAGAATCATTTTTCCCCTTCATTATCCAGGTAATGGCTGAAGACTGCATATCCGGAGAACTACAGGACACCGTGGAAATAATTAATTCATATGATGAATTTAAAGATTCAAAGACTTTACTTGACCTGGCTGGAGGGCATGGCATGTACTCAATAGCCCTTAGTAAAATCAACCCTGATCTTGATTGTTGTGTCTTTGATCTGCCCCCTGTAACTCAGGAAACCGAGAAGTACATTAGAAAATATGGTGCCAATGTTAAAACTATCCCTGGTAATTTTTACCAAGACGACCTGAAGGGTCCCTACGATGTTATTTTTTCTTCCTATAATCCTGGTGGCAAAAACCCTGAAATAGCTAAAAAAGTTTACAATTCCCTGAATTTGGGAGGATTATTTATAAATAAACAATATTTCCCTGAAAATGAAAACCAAACCCTGACTGATATTCTGGATAACCTGGAATGGAACTTTGCAAACTTCGAAAAATCCTTGAAGGCCAGTACCCGATATAGTTTTAAGGGTGATCTGTCCTTTGATGAATATTCAGAATTTTTAGAGGATTTGGGCTTTGAAATAATGGATGTCCATTATGTAGATCATTTAAATCCGTCTTTTGGCACTAAATCCAGAAACAAACTTATAATATCCAAAAAAGTGAGTTAATTGTCATTAGAAAATAGTACAATAAGTCGTTACAGGGCTTATACTCGAAATAAATTATTAATTGTATTAGGTTTAGCTTTGGCCCTGGTTCTATTAATAATTCTTTCCATTAAAGTCGGTGCCGCTAATTTATCATTTTATGATATAATTAATGCCCTTTTTAACCGTGAAGCACCTGGGGCTTCTATTATATGGAACATAAGGATCCCCAGAATACTTGCTGCTATAATAGCCGGGATTTTCATGGGTATCGAGGGTGCCATAATGCAATGTGTTCTCAGAAACCCCCTGGCAAGCCCTTATACCATGGGGATATCTCAGGGAGCTGCATTCGGGGCTGCATTTGCAATAATAGTTCTCGGGGCAGGAACGTTACACAGCACCCATGCTGATGCCGTTATTGTAAACAATCCTTATCTCACAGTTTTAGCAGCCTTTATCGGGGCATTGTTGGGGGTAGTTGCCATCCTGCTAATTGCCAGGGTTCGCAGTGTAACACCAGAGGTAATGATACTGGCTGGAGTGGCCATGACTGCCCTGTTTGCTGCGGGGACCATGTTCTTACAGTACTTTGCCACCGATGCCCAGGTTGCAGCCACCATATTCTGGACCTTTGGTGACGTGGGTCGAGCAGTATGGAATGATGTCTGGATCATGTTGATACTCATGATACCGGCCTTCATCTATTTCATGTATCATGCCTGGGATTATAACAGCCTGGAAAGTGGTGAAGAAACAGCCAAGGGATTGGGAGTTAACACTGACCGTATACGGATACAGGGGATGTTGATATCTTCATTCACAGCAGCAGTGACCGTGGCTTTTCTGGGAGTGATTGGATTTGTGGGACTTATAGCACCCCATATCATGAGACGGATAATTGGCCATGACCACCGGTTTTTAATCCCAACTTCTGCCATTTTAGGTGCATTGGTCCTACTGGCATCTGACACAATTGCTCGATCGATTTTATCACCAATAGTACTACCAGTGGGTATTATAACTGCATTCCTGGGTGCTCCAATGTTTCTATACATTATAATCAAAATGAGGCGATAATAATGGTTCTGTCTGTGAATAAGGTCGAATTTTCTTATGGTAGCGTACCGGTGTTACGCGATGTGAATTTCGAAGTTGAAAAAGGCGATTTCATATCCATACTGGGTGTAAATGGATCGGGTAAATCCACCCTAATGAAATGCATCAATCGAATACTGGCCTTCAAAGAGGGAATAATATTCGTGGAGGACCGGGATCTAAAAAAGATGAAAAACATTGAAATCGCCCAGAAAATTGGATACGTCCCCCAAAATTCAGAAACAGGATATGTAACTGTTTTCGATGCTGTTTTATTAGGTAGGAAACCTTACATCAAATGGGATGTTTCCAGTAAAGATTTGGAACTAACTGAAAAAGTATTGGGGGTAATGGGTCTTGAAGACTATTCCCTGCGATACATTAATGAATTAAGTGGTGGGGAGCTCCAAAAGGTTGTTATAGCTCGAGCATTAGTTCAGGAACCCCAACTGTTACTTTTAGATGAGCCAACCAGTGATCTTGATTTGAAAAATCAGCTGGAAGTAATGAAGATTATAAAGGAAGTATCCGCTACCCAGAAGATAGCTTCAGTGGTGGTAATGCACGACATTAACCTGGCCCTGCGGTTTTCAGATAAGTTCATAATACTGAAGGATGGGCAGGTGTTCACCACCGGTGGAAAGGAAGTAATCACTCCAGAGATAATAAAGGAAACCTATGGGGTTGATGTGTATGTCACCCATTTTGAGGGCATCCCAGTGGTAATCCCTAAATTTCAATAGTTTAAAAATCATTAGGAGATTTCATTGTCTCCCAATCTCAAGTAGTTTCAATAGGGTTAATTTATTTGAAATCATTACCATATACATATACCTGACAGAAAAAGTAAAATAGGCAGGTTATGATAACATGGCAGAGTCCTCTGAAAATGAAAAAGAACTGATTTTTAGGAATATAAGTCCTGAAGAAGCGTATGAATTAATTGGAAATGTACAGGCTGTTCCTGATTTTGTTATACTGGATGTCCGAACTCCTAAAGAATTCACCAACGGCCATATCGAGGGTGCGGTGAACATAGACTACCATGGTCAAAACTTCACAGAAGAACTGGAGAAGCTGGAAAAAGAAACAAAATACCTGATCTGCTGTGGATCTGGTGTTAGGGCATCTAAAGCCATGACAATAATGCAGGAATTGGGTTATATGGAAGTTTACAATATCTTGGGTGGTATCCGGATGTGGAAGGGAAGTGGATATCCTTTAACAGAAGAATAAATTTTTTCACGGAATTTCTCCTTTACTGGAATTTTCCATTAACTCCTGACAAAATCAACCATTCCATCCAGCCGTTCTTCAATTTCACCCTTCTGGATCAAGTCATATATAACTTCTTTTATTCTACTTATAGCAGGACCACGGGTAACTTTGGCACCAAAGAGCCGCGAAACTTCCCGGACCAATTCATCCGCCTGGGTAGCGTACTGTGACTCCAGGATGATCCTCACTGCAGCTGCAATTTCTTCAGGACTAATGAGATCCATCTTGGCAGGGGGATTACCAGTTCTCCTTCGAACAACTACTGGGGCATCTTTGAAGTATAAAAAGTCACCTTTCTGAATTATCTGACCATCCATCACTCCCAGGCTTATGGCTTCTTTCATAACTTCCTGAACACGTCGCCCTGCTCGACTGAGTCCCCAGTAGGCCCTTATACGTTTTACAACCTCGTCGTAATGGATGGGTCCTTCCATCTCCACTACTTTCATTGCTGCCCGGGCAATGTCTCCCACTGGTTGGCTGTGGAATTCTCCGGAAACAGGAACACCAGTATCTTCACAAACCATGTAATCGGATAATTCATCCTTAGCTTCTTTTTTAACTTCAGAAGTTTCTGGTGGAAATTCCACGATTTCCTGAGGGATATCTTCTGATCCTTCGGCTGTGGAACTTATTTCTGCAGGTTTTCCAATCAGTTTAGAGATATCATCAGCTTCTTCTATCAATTGAGTCATATCATCAGTTTCTTCCATGGGGGAACTGGTTTCACGTTCTTCATCGTGAATAGTGTTTTCTACAGGGGGAATATCATAATGTTTATCATCGGCAATTTCTTCTACATTAGAACTAAGTTCTCTTTCTCCCTCTTCTACAGGGGAAACAATCTCTCCCTCTTCCACGGGAGGAATAACTTTGTCTGGACGTTCTTCATTCAGAAGTTCTCCTATTACTGCCAGCAGCCGTTTCTGTACTTCGGCACGATTCCGGTACCAGTCTGTAGACCATAAACTATAGAACTGCCATCCCAATCCCTTCAGAATTTGTTGGCGGAGCCGGTCCCGATCCCGGGCTACCCTGCTGGTCTGATACATTGGCCCGTCACAGGCAATGCCCAGAAGGTAACGCCCAGGGTATCCAGGGTCGACCACGGCTAGGTCCACTCTGAAACCAGCACAACCCACCCTACGGTGAATTTCATATCTGTGTTCAGTTAAAAATTCATAGATAGCTTCTTCAAAGGCATCATCAGCAGTGGTCTGTACCCTATCTTGTTGACACAGTGTTTTCTTCTCAGCGTATTCCAGGAATTCCTTAAGGGCGCGAAGACCAAAGGGTGCATTTGAACTTAATTGCAAATCACGGCCTCGGAAGTTGGAGAATATCAGACATTTCTCACGGGCACGTGTCAGGAGAACGTTCAAACGTCTTTCTCCTCCATCTTGGTTCACTGGTCCGAAGTTATGGCTCAAATTGCCTTCAGAATCAAACCCGTAACCCACACTAACCATTATAACGTCCCTTTCATCTCCCTGGATTGTTTCCAGGTTTTTCACGAAGAAATGCTCCTCTTGGTTTGATTTAAAGTACTTCTCCATGCTAGGGTTGAGTTTGAGTTGCAGTTCCAGTTCCTCCAGGATGGCTTGCTGCTGACGCACGTTGAAGGTACCCACACCAAGACTCTTCTCATCACCGTACTGCTTATAATGATCGAACACAGCTTTGATAACTGCCTTGGCCTCTTCCCGGTTAGTGGCAGTTTTACCCCTGTCATAAACAGTTTCCGGAAGGTGTACCAGTTTCAATCCCAGCTCCTCAGAGTCCTGGCTTGGTGAAGGATAAATAAGGAGGTGGTTGTCATAAAATTCCTGATTACTGACTGCGATCAGTGATTCATGCCGGCTGCGATAGTGCCAGCGTAACATCTTCGAGGGGAAGCTGCGTTTGCAGAGATGAAGAATGCTCTCCATATCTGCTAAGACTGCCAGGTCATAATCATCACTTTCCACATCAATCAGGATATCGAAAAAGCTGGTGGGTGGTAACTGTCTGGTGTCACCCATAATAACAGCACATCGGGCCCTTAAAAGCGCACCCAGGGCATCTTCTGGTTTCACCTGACTGGCTTCATCAAAGATAACGTAATCAAAGCGCAGATTCTTTACACTGTAAGGGTCCAGGTACTGGGCAATGGAAAGGGGACTCATCATAAAACAGGGTTTAATAGTCTGTATTATCCCTCCACAAATTGACAACAGTTTCCTGATGGGCATGTGTCCCCGTTTACGTGAAAACTCACTTTTAAGCACTCCCAACTCTGAGCGAGGTGATGCGGTGCTGGAAAGGGAGGGACGGTTCTGGTGCAATTCTTGGGCTATGCGGAAACGGTTTAGGGTGATGATTCTACGATCCAGTTCCCTGAATTCAGAGATCTTCTTCTCATGAACATCGCCCACGAAACGGGAAAGAGAAGGCTGCTCTAAGAAGAGACTGCGCAGAAGTGAATCTGCGAAGTTCCCCTCCAGGCAAGGTATGATATCTGTTGCCTCAATTTCATCCCTATCCACCAGTTCCACCAGATTTTTGCCCACTGTTTCCAAGCATTCCATCCGGGATGAGCTGAAACGGGACCAGTTCTGCAGAGCGGAAAGTCCCACCTTCAAGAGAGAAATCTGGGAGATTAAAAAATCAAGGGGACTCCGGGTCAGAGACACCCCTAAAGCAGAATCCTGATCAAAGTGAAGGAAACTGTCCAGCTGGCTAATGTACTGGAGGATCAGGTCATATTCCTGGTGCATTTCCTGGGTGATCTGTTTAATCTCATACTGTTCTACAGAATCAAGGATTATAAGAATTTTCTCCGTGATACGGCCCTCATCCAGAGCTTTCCTGAATTTGAGTATCCATTCCGATATTTCCTGAAGGTTTTCAGCTTCACTTTCCTCAGCCTTCCAGTGAGATCCAAAGAGAGATCGGGCCAGCTCATCCTGATTTCTTATCTTCAACCGTAGTTCCTGGCATCGGATAAGTTCCTCCAGATCCTGGAGTATTATTTCATCACTTTCAGGGGGTTTTCCCTGGTAAAGTTTACCAATACGTTTTTTGGCATTTTTAAAATCTCCACTGAGGAACTTCAGTAGTTTGGGTTTTTGTTCCTGGAAAGATAGTAGTAATGAAGAAATATCCTCATCCAGCACCTCTTTTTTAAATCTCCTCAGACCTTTAGCCTTGGATTTGAATTCTTCCAGGCTTTTAATCAGATTGTAGACTTGCAGTTTGTCATAATCCCATTTGGTGTTAAGGATGAGTTCCCTTTCCAGTGAGGGGAAGGAGGAGATTATCTCCACCGCGGCTATGAGGTGTTCCATTTCCTCCAGTGTTGCAGGGATCTTCACTCCGGATATTTTGGAAAGAGTTTCAGCCTTTAGATTGAGATCATTCAGTGTTTCAATGGTTTTCCCGAGGAGGGCTTCAATTTCCTCTTCTTCTGCAGGAAGTATGGGGTCTGGTCGGGTGGATTTCCAGGGATTGTCTGCTACTGGTTTCACCAGTTTGTACAGTTCCCCCAGTTCCTTGAACTTATTGATGGTCCTCTGCCACTGTCTTAAAGTGCAACTTTCACTGTTATCCATGGAGAAACGAGGCATTTTAGTCTTGTTTTTCTCAAAGTGATGCAATGATTTCTCTTTAACACCGAAAAGCTGGTAGGGCGTCCATTTAATTTCAGCGAAGGGGGAATGTAGTAAAGTAACATATTCGTTGATATCTGACTTTAACTCTTCAATGGTGCTTAGATCATCATCCAGTGACAGATCTACTGGTTTTGGGTTGCGGAGAACGCTTTCCAGTTTCTCCAGAACATCTTTTTTTTGGGATTTCTTACTGTGCAGCTCTAAACAGAATTCTCCCAGACCAACACTGTCTAAACGGCCTTTAACCACTTCCAGTGCTGCCATCTTCTCACTTACAAAGAGTACAGTGTTGCCCCGTGCAAGGAGTTCGGCTATGAGGTTCACTATGGTCTGGGATTTACCAGTTCCCGGGGGTCCCTCCACTACCAGGTCACGGCCATGCTTTACATCCTCAATAACTGCGATCTGTGACGAATCCGCATCCATCACATGGTAAACATCTTCAGATGAAAGTTTCACGTCCACCTGGTTTTCTTGGAATCCGGGACCTAATTCTTCTTCTGTGGGATCAAATATGGCCTTTATTAGGGGATTTTCTTCTAGGGGCATGTCTTCAGGCCAGCTATCCGGGTCAAGGTCCTTGTACATAACGAATTTGGTGAAACTGAAAAATCCGAGGTAAACCTTTTCTCGCACAGCCCAATTTTTTTCATGGGAAATGGATTCAGATACCTGATCCAGATATTCATCAACACCTTCCGGGGTGCGGGGCATTTCAAAATCAGGTAACTCCACCCCATAATCCAGTAGTTTAGCCTGGAGGGAGATGTTGGAGATTATATCCTCACCAGTCCAGCGGAGCTTAAATGAACCCTTCACCCGTCTGCGTTCCAGTTCCACTGGTATGAGTATCAATGGTGCTTCACGGTCTCCTGGTGTTCCATTGTTTTCCTGCCATTTAAGGAATCCCATAGCCAGGTACAGGATGTTGTATCCCTGTTCTTCCATCATTGACCTGGCACGCTGGTTAATATAGAACAAACGTCGCTGAAGTTCAGATGGAGTTAAATCTGTGGACAGAAATATTTCTTTATTCTTCTCCAGGGTTTCCTGGTCTAAGGAAGGTGATTCCCATAGTAATGATTCTTCAGGGCCCAAACCTTCAAGGGTTCCATTGGCATCTGGAAAATCATTGGAAATCTCAGTACCTGCATCTGATATATCATCTTGAACATCCACTTCTAGAGATCCATTACCTATCAATTCATCAGAAACAGTAGAAGATGATAATGATTTTCCATCCCCAATTTTAATCCCTTTATCAACCGTACTTGATGATTCTCTACCATTTGGTTGGTCTCTTACAGTTAGGGTGGGGCTTTCTTCAGCCTCATCTTTATTAAAATAAGTAGTTTTGTAACGAGAATCAGTGGACTGTGAAGTTCCTTCTGATTCTCCCCTAGGAATGAACTGTAAAAGTTTCCTTTTGCTTTTTTTCAGAACTAATCGGTCGTATATCTCGGCCAGTTCTCCTTCTTTAACCTCCACAGTCATGCTACGGGGTCGGAAGTTTAAAAGCTGGTTACGCATGGTAAGGTCCAGCAAGCTCTGCCTTAGAACATCGATCTGACTGTATATGTCCACCTTGGAAAGTTCGGACATTTTCATTATACCTCTCATTACTTGGATTGGCCCGGGAACTAACAATAATTATTAATATACTAGGTAATGGTTTATTTAAACTCTATATTAAAACTATCCTACCATTCTATGAACATTTTAGTTATTCTCTCTGAATGGCATCTTTGAAGAAGCCTGGCACCAGTTCCCGGTAGAGCTTGTTCCGGAGTAACATGCGAAAGTTCCCATCCAATATGTAAGTCTCACAGTAATCATCCTCAGCACGCATACCACGACCATAGGCCTGGAGGAGAGTCATAATAGTTTTATAAGCATACCATGAAGGGTCCTGCTGTTTCCGCTGGTTAATCTGGGGATCTCCCAGATATGGGAAAGGTATCTTATAAATAACCTGGAACTGGCACTTCTCGTAGGGTAAGTCCACTCCTTCACTCATGGAGGGACTAACCAGTACCCTGGGATCAGCACTGTGTTCAAACCGGTTCAGAACATGCTCCCTGTTTTTGGAGTTATGGCCCATTAAACGTGGATTTTGAAGATGTTTGATGATGTACTGCTGACATTTGTAGTTATGGGTGTGAATCAAACCCCTTTCATATTTATGGTGTTCAATGATCTTCTCCAGCACTGGAATGGTTTTGGGGGCGGTGCGTTTAATTAAACGATGTGACATGTTCCCCACCAGTTTCAGGTGAACTGGACGGGAGGATGGTGGGAAAATACTCTTTATTTCCAGGTGATAGGTTTCTTCGGGGTCAATGCCCAGCCACTGACAGAACAGATCCTGATCCAGGATGGTGGCACTCATGAACAGCCTAATATCGGCGTGGTTAAGGAGCCGGTCATTGGCATAGGTGTCCACCCGCAATGGTTTAAAGGAAACTCCCCCTGGGCTGGTGTCCACCACCCAGTTATCTGGATTGTTCTCCAGGTTCCTTGTAAGCTCACTCAGGTTCATTTTCATCCGGTTAACCCGGTCAGCCTGGTTTTTGGGGATCTGTTTCAGGTTTATATCCTGATAGTCCTCGTAGAGTGATTCCACAAATAATATCCATTCATCGGGCTCATTGTGCTGCATCATGCTTGGTGGTATGGTCTTTTTAATCTCACGTTGCAACCTCCGGTTGTAGAGGTTAACCTCCAGGCGTTGCATGAGCTTGTTTTCAATGTTATGTGCCTCATCAAGAACCATTAAATCCCGTTTCCCGAAGTGTTTCACGTAATTCAGTTCCAGGAGGGCGTAATCATAGTTCATTAATGTTATGGAGCTTTCTGCTGCATGGGCTTTTTGATCCCAGTAACGGCATCTCTGGTTGGAACGGAAATAAAGGGGTGATCCGAAGGCGTCCTGAAAGGCGTGCATCTCCCCACCAAATGGGGATTTGCTGATACCATAATCACAGGCAAATTTCTGGGTGCTGGGAATGGTCTGACAGGTTCCCTGGTCACAGCTGAACTCCAGATTCTCATTCTGACACAGGAAGTTCCCACGGCCCTTTACCATGGGGTAACCGAATTCTGCAGCGTACTGGGACTGCAGCTGCTTTGTCATGGTTAGTATGTAGGCCGGATGGTACAAGCGGGCCAGAGTGGTGGCCACCACGGACTTACCAGTTCCAGTCCCTGCTTCCAGGATTATGTTAGAGTAACCCTCGTCTATAGCATCCCTTATTTCGGATATTATCTCCAGCTGACCTTCACGGGGTGAGGCAAAGGGGAATTTTTCAATTATATCGTCATCAATATGAGGGTACTGTTTTTTGATAGCGTTGAGTCTTGATGTTGAAATTTTAGTTGTTTCAACTCGAATATTATCTCTATTATCTCCAGAGGAACATATGCAGCGGTCTTTTATCATTCCGCACTTGTCACAGAAAAAGCCGATATCCATAGAGAATTATATTTTGGGTAATGGTATAAATACATAAAGTTTCCCAGCGTATGAGTAGTATTCTTTTAAAAACAGTTTCTCATATAAACTTTTAAAGAGTTTATTTAAATTTAATCTGGATAAAACCTTTAAAAGGCTTTGATCTAAATGTGATGGGGATAATACCTTTTTTTGATGGTGGTTATAAACCAGATAATTATAATAACTTTTTAGATTTATTTATTAATATTATTATTTTAATTATGGAAATGAGATAATTAAAAATATCTAAATCTCTTTGATAATAATCTAAATAAATACCATTAATTAGGATTATAAAATAGATGACTAGCTTTACTAAAGTTACTCTAATTCGGTGTAATCATGAATATGAATAAAGGAAAACTCATTGGTATCGGTGTGGGTCCTGGAGACCCTGAATTACTCACGGTTAAGGCAGTAAAAATGCTAGAAAGTGTCCCAGTGATTTGCTCACCTAAATCATCCCCTAAAAAACCAAGCGTGGCACTGTCCATAGTTCAAGGAATACTGGATGGGCGCAGTGATGAATATAATGTTATCGAACCACTATTCCCCATGATAGAGGATAAAAATGCCCTGGAAAGCTACTGGGCCGGGGCAGCCGAGCTGATTATCAGTGAATTAAATGAAGGCAAGGATGTTTCATTCATCACCTTGGGAGATCCTGCAATTTACAGCACATTTTCCTATGTGGCACGGATAATTGGAGACCGGGGCTACCTGGTGGAGATGATACCGGGAATAAACTCCTTCACTGGTTGTGCAGCCAGTGCGGGTATCACCCTGGGTGAGAAGGATGAGATCATTCTGGTGGTGCCCAAGGTGGACCAGAGACTGGATGGGATCCTGGAGCATGCCGACACCGCAGTGGTCATGAAAACCTCCCGCCACTCTCATATGCTGGAGGAAATAGTAAACCAGGACCCTCGGGATAAGGAGATCCTTTCTGTACAGAATTGTGGTATGGAAGATGAAGAGATATTCGATGGCTTTGCTCGAAATGGAAAGTACCTTTCCACTACCATAATCAAATTCAAAAAGTTAGGAAGCAAGTAATTTTTTCATGAATAAGGATTTCATTAGGATAATTCAATGTTAATAGAACGGAATTTAATCTTGAAAAGAATGGAATGATAAAACATCATTAAATAAAAAAAATGATGGATTTATAATGATTTTAAGGATGATTTCATGTTAGAACCAGAATATTACACGGTAAAAGATTTCCAGTTCGAATCCGGTGAAATAATCCCTGAATTAAAACTGGAATACGCCACACAGGGAATTAAAAAACTAGACAATGAGGGTAACATAACCAATGCCTTCATCTATCTACATGGTTGGAGTGGAGATTACACTTCTGTGGAAAACCTATCCAGTGTCATCGGCCCGGGTAAAGCCATAGACACCAATCAGTATTATGTTATCAGCCCCACTGCTCTGGGAGCACCAGGATCATCCAGTCCATCTACCTCACCTTTAAAATCTGAATTTCCCAGTTACACCATCAAAGACATGGTGAATGCCCATTATCAGTTTTTAACCAGTGGGTTGGGAATAAAACATGTTAAAGGAATTATGGGAACATCCATGGGGGGTTTCCAGGCACTTCACTGGGGAATTTGGTATGCTGATTTTATGGACTTCCTGGTGCTGAATGGGACCAGCCATCGGATTTCAAACCGGATGTACGGAATGTACCATCTCATGAATCAGATAATCACAGAGGATTCGGGATACGATGATGGTCATTACACTGAGAACCCGGTTAGGGTCATGGAAAAATCATCTCACCTTGGTTTCCTTTGGAGTCTTGCCCCTGAAAATTATGAGCAGTGTTTCCAATCCCGGAATGAATTTTTAGTTGGGGTGGGAGAACGGGAGAAAGATGCTCACCAATGGGACGCTAATGACATTGTATGGAGAAATAAAGCTCTTTTAGACCATGATTTGGGTGATAAGATTTCTAAAATCAGTGTTCCTTCTCTGGTGATTGCCATAAATCAGGATCAGATCGTTGATTTCAATTTCTGTGTGTTGCCTATGTATGAAGCACTAACAGATTCACAACTTTTCCAGTATGATTCCATTTGGGGCCATTATGGTTGTGTTAGGGACATTCAAAAATCAGAAGATGCAATTAAAAAATTCATAGAATTGATTTAACAGACTCCTTTTTCAATGGGAAAAAGTAGTTTCCTCAAATTTAATTTTTATAAGAATCTATTAAATTTTTTAATAATTCTATAATTTCATCCAAATTTTTCTTTGCATAATCAGTTAGTCGGTAAAATAAAATTAACGGTTGATGCTGGTTTGGAGAAATGCGAAAAGCAAAGGTGATCTAATGCGTGTCGGTTGGTACTGGGTTGATCACGAACTGGCAGAGGTTATCTCCCTGTGCATAACACTTGGTTTCCTCTGCTTCCACTTCCTGACCATAATAATTGGAGAAAATGCCTTCCAGTAACCCGGAATCAAAGGCACAGGCAGGTTTCCCCAGTTGGGGCAAGTCTTCACATTCAAAACAGTTGTAGGATTGTATTATCAGGGGTTTAATGCTTTGAATTTTAATATTTCCCAAGTTGTTGGTTTCCCAGAATGAAGTGAGATTTTTGGTGAGTTCATTAAGGTCCCGGCCTTTCAATTTATTGTAGAATGTACTACCCACTTTAAAACCTGCATTGTGAAGTATGGGGTCGATATTTATCCCTTCATCCAGGAGTGCTATTCTAATAGTTCTGAACATGTAACGGAAGAATTTAAATGGGTCATCTGATTGGCTAACGTATTCTTCCAGAAAGTCATTCATATCATCTTCTATTTCCCGGGGTGATGACAGATCTCCCAGGAATCTGGAGTTAATGAAGTAAATCTTCCGACGGCGGTCATCAGGGTCTATCACCCAGTCAATTATCCCGGCATCCTCCAGATCTTGCAGGTGAGCTGAGATGGTGGATTTGGATCTTTTGGTGGCAGAAACAATCTGGGATCCGCTCAAACCTCCTTCTTTGAGAATGGAGAGAATTTGGGCCTTTATTGGGCTTTGAACAATATTCACTCCTGATTTAGTGGAAAATATTTTGATCCGAATGGGGTTGTTGGCTTTAACCATTAAATGGTACCTCTATAACTTCTGATCCTCTAAACAAGATTAGGCTATTGGTTTATTCTTTTAATTGTTAATTCTTATTAATAATCAGTTTTTTTAGGGCTCTGAATCAGTGAAGGATATTCTTCTGTTATTGTGATCTACTCACTTACTATATAAATAGTTCGGGTATATAAGTACGTTCGTTTTGGCCCGAACAGTAAAATTTATTAAGGTTGGTTCGTATACTACGGTACGTTCGGGAACACACGAACAAAATCGCATGATTTGTTAGAATAAGTTAATACAATAAATTGTGGAGTGAAATTCTTCATTCAAATTGGAAGTGAAATTATGAAGGCAGAGTCAGAGAAAATTGGTGAAGGCGTATACTGGGTAGGAGTATTGGATTGGGATATAAGAAAATACCATGGATACACCTTGAATGGAACCACCTACAACGCTTACCTGGTATTCGGAGATGAAAAGGTTGCATTAATTGACAATGCATATCATGGAAATTTCCAGGAGCTCATGGCCCGGGTGGAAGATGCATTCGAAAAAGAAGGTAAAGATGTCAATATTGACGTGATAGTCCAGAACCATGTGGAAAAAGACCACAGTGGAATCTTAACAGAATTGCACCGGAAATTCCCAGAAACACCAATTTACTGTACAGAAATAGCAGTTAAAGGATTATTAAAACATTTCCCAGCACTGGAAGGTGCGGAATTTATTGAAGTGGGAACCAGGGACACACTGGAACTGGGAGGGAAAACTCTAGCCTTTTTAGATGCATTCCTCCTGCACTGGCCAGACAGTATGTTCACCCTGCTGATGGAGGAAGGAATCTTATTCCCCAACGATGCCTTTGGACAGCACCTTTGCTACCCTCAGAGATACGACCATGAAATACCGGAAAACATCCTCATGGACGCAGCACAGAAATTCTACGCCAACCTCATAACCCCCTTATCCAAACTGGTGTTGAAGAAATTCCAGGAAGTCACTGATTTAGGCCTGCTGGAGCAGATCAAGATGATCGCACCATCCCATGGTCAGATATGGACCGATCCCATGAAAATCATCGGAGCCTACAGTGCCTGGGCCACTGGGGAATGTCCAGATAAGATCACCATAATCTACGACACCATGCACCAGTCCACTCAGAAAATGGCCCATGCAGTTGCCGAGGGTGTCATGAGTGAAGTAGTAGATGTTAAAATGTACTTCCTCCATGAAGACGATCGAAGTGAAATAGTAAAGGACATACTGGACAGTAAGGCCATAGCCCTGGGTGCCCCCACCATCTATGATGAACCATACCCCAGTTTGGGAGACCTAATATACTACCTCCGCGGATTAAAATTCAACCGAACTGGAAGAGAAAGACTGGCCCTTACTTTTGGATCCATGGGGGGTCGTGGTGGAGCTTTAGAAACCCTCGCCCGCGACCTATCTGAATGTGGATTCAAAGTAATCAATGAATACGAAGTTTACTATGTTCCAGATGCCGATGAACTGGAAAAATGTTTCGAAGCCGGTAAAAAACTGGCCCGGGAAATAAAAACCGTATAACGGTTTAAAACTATTAAGATGAGCATTAACGTAAAATAAATAAAAAATTAGTATTCAATAGTTGTTTAAAGCTTAAACTATTATAATGGAGGAATTAACAATGGATTTGATAAACGAACATGAAATAGGAGTTTGTAAAGGAACTGATCTTGAGAAATTGGTAGCGGTTAATTTCAGTGGGGAATGTCAGGAAGTGGGAATGTACCTGGCCATGGCTAGAATGGCGCAGAGGGAAGGATTCCCAGAAGTAGGGGAAGTTTTAAAAACCATTGCCTGGGAAGAAGCAGAACACGCATCCCATTTTGCAGAAATGAATGCTGTGATCAAACCCACCCTCAAAGAAAACTTGGAAATGATGTTAGAGGGAGAAACCATGGCCAACAAGGAGAAAAAAGCAGCAGCTAAAAAGGCTAAGGAATGTGATGTTGACCCGGCCCATGATTTCTTCGATGAAAGCTCCCGGGATGAGGCCCGCCACGCCCGAATGTTAAAAGGACTACTGGAGAGGTACTTCTAAACCTCTCCAAACTCTTTTTTCAATTTAATTTTACCGCCTCAAGGGGGATGGAGCCGCCCATCCTCCTTACCCTTTAAACTATTCTTCACTTTTTTAGCTATACTTTTTTTTAGCTATGTTGTCCTGTTTCACGTCATCCATTTATAATTTAAAAAAAATCCAGGTCAGGGAAATGTTTTTAGTGCCGGGAATTCTTTAATTTTTCACAGGCATTTTCTGCAGCCAGGATTATGGGGTCAATTACCATGGAAACTGGTGGTGCATAGGAAAATTCCGTGCTGGCCAACTCCTGACAGGTAACATTCTTGGCAATGGCCAGTGCCATGGTGTCAACACGTTCGGCTACCCTTTCTTTGGCAATTATCTGACAACCGACAATTCGGCCTTTGAGATCACACACCATCAGAACGTCTATCCGTTTAGCCCCCGGATAGTAACGTGCCTTGGTTAAAGCCCGGCTTTTACCACATATGACTTCCAATCCATTGTGAACTGCTGTGGATTCGGTTAATCCCACTGAACCGAATTCAAGCTCACCAATCTTAGATACCATGGCATTTAAAACTGGTTTAAAATTTGAAGTCTTGCCCACAATATTTCTGGCGGCAATCTTAGCCTGTCGCACTGCAGTAGAACCAAGGGGTGACTGGGTGGGTTGGCCAGTGATTGCATCGGTTACTTCCACACAATCCCCAACTGCATATATGTTGGGAACTGAGGTTTGCATTTGTTCATTGACCTTAACTGCCCACCTTCCAAGTTCACAGCCGGCTATTTTAGCCAGTTTGGTTTCAGGTCGAACACCTGTGGCCATGATGATCATATTGGCAGAGAGAACTTCATCTTCGTAGACAACCCCTTCAACCTGTGTTTGGCCGGTGATCTTTTCCATGGCCCTTCCCAGGATCACCTTTATTCCAAGGGATTCCAGATACTTCTGAACAATACGAGCCATGCTGGGGTCCAGGGATCTGGGAACGATTTGGGGTAACATTTCATTCACAGTCACATCTAAACCCATTTTTTTAAGACCATAGGCCATTTCTAATCCAATGAGCCCGGCTCCAACCACCACCACTTTCTGACTTCTCTCGGCCCATTTCTTAATGGTTTCACCGTCACCAATGGTCCTGATCTTGAAAACTCCCTCTAAACCGGTTCCTTCTATGAGTGGAGTAAATGGTGCCCCACCAGTAGCTATAACCAGATAATCATAGTCTAACTCCTGGGAAGAGTCAGAATCAGATTCTAATAATCTGTATTTCAAGGTATTTTCAGTATTGGAAACTTCAAATACCTCTGCACGGGTTATGATCTTGATATCCCTTTCCAAGTAATCTTCAGGTTGATGCATGATGATGTCCTGGAATTGGTCCACCTGACCAGAGAGAACGTAGGGAATGGCACAGGGAGAGTAGGCTATGTTCTCATCCCGTGTAATAACGGTTATTTTAGCTTCTTTATCGAGTTTTCTTATGTTGGAGGCAGTGGACAGTCCACCGGCCCCTCCCCCAATGATGACGATTTTCATTTAACTTGTTCACCTTTCTACACTAAATTTTACACTAAAAAATTTACAGTAATAAATTTATAATTTATCCATGAATAATGTTTGTTTGGATCTCAGTTTTTGATTAGATCTGGAATGAAATTTCAATTTAAAGGAAATGTTTTTTGTCATGGGCTCCGGATACAAGAGAATTTAGATTAAGTGAGGTATTATGTCTGATAAAAGGAAGAGCAAAATAAAGGTAGGGGTTAAATGCCAGTGTAAGGACCCCGCAGTGGCCCGCCCACCCTCACGTCTCCGGAAGGTGCAGTGTAAAAAATGTGGGATGTTTTTCACCACCAATCGTGATGATGAACATAAAGATTCTGATATCTGTTTAAACTGCCGAAGCAGACGATAAAGTTTTTTTAATAGCCATTTTGGCATGAATTCTTCAGGCTAATTTTAAATTGGATAACTATATAGTTAGGCTTTTATTCGGCAAAAAAAATATTATATTATCAAAAAAATGATAAATTGGGTTAAAACATCTGCAATATGCCTGGAACAGTTCCATAGATAATTAAGAGTGCCACGATCGCGATCATGACCCAAGAAACACTGGAAACTATTCTTCCAGTAATGTTTTCCGGTACTTTGTATCGGAGCAGTTCCTCAAATATATACCCTCCATCAAGGGGCTTCGTGGGCAGAAGGTTAAACAGTCCCACCATTAGGTTCAAGGCGTAAATCCAGTAACAGACATCAGCTAGGTTATACAGGAACCAGGGAATTATTTCACCATAGGTTTTTTGGGCCACATCTGGTTTAACCACGAGATGCGTTTCGCTGCGCGTCCCTGGATAAGCTATTGATTGATTGGAAGGTTGACCAGTTGCCGTGATTGTATATGTGCCCTTATCAGTGACATAGGTCATTTGATCCCCGGGTTTTGTTTTATTCACGATTAATTCAGTGTAAGAAGTTCGATTATTAACCGGATATCCGTTAATACTGGATACAACCATGCCTTCCTGAAGGATTCCTTCAGAAGGGCCGTTGGGGGTCACGCTGATGATTTTCAGTCCGTCAGACTGGAATGCATAGGGTATAAATGATGATGTAAGTACAATTACCACCACCCATGCAATTGCGGCCAATCCCAGGTTGAACATGGATCCTGCAGCATATATTCGGAGTTTTACTGCTCTTTTGGCTTTTTCAACATCTTCTTCCTCTAGTTCCACGAATGCCCCGGGTAGTATGGCCAATAAAATAACACCAATTGATTTGATTCCCACTCCCTGGGCCCGGGCTAGGATTCCGTGCCCAAATTCGTGGACCACCATCAACAGGATCAATGCTATGATTCCGGCGAAAATAGGGACGAATATGGGAGATCCAGGTATATCCACTCCGGGTAAAAGCAGAGCAGTAGTGGGTTTCTGAAACATGACTTCCAGGGATATTATTATAGTATATACCATGAAAGCCATACCGAAGACCGCGATGGGAATACCAATGTTCATGCTCCATCGCCAGAATTTGGGACTTAGATTAGCAATGTAATCTATCCATCCCCTCATTTTTTTAGTTCTTCTCATGAGAAGGGGTCCATAAACATCTACTTTCAATTTATCTCTAAATACAATAGCTAGTATGTATATGGAAACAAAGAAAATAGCGTAGTACAATAAAACTTCCAAACCAGATCACCTTTATAATTACTAAGTTACTCCCATGCTTTAAGCTTTTAGAGAATGATAAGGAAGAACTTCACATTCAGCCCCTTTTTCAATTCCTTCCAGGTTTTCCGGGATTATAATGTAAGAATCAGATTCCACCATTGATTTTATGATACCCGAACCTTTGATCTTAAGAGGACGAACCATTTGTCCTTCTATTTTGGCCCGTATATAATCAGTTCTACCCAGTGTGGAGGGTATCTTTCTTGTTGCCTTTTTTTGCACTAAAAGCGGTTTAAAAGTTAGACCCTGCATTTTAAAGAGAGCTTGCCTTACGAAAACATCGAACTGAACCATGGCTGCCACTGGAAAACCAGACAACATAAAAACAGGTTTACCATGGATTTGTGCAAAACCAAATGGTTTCCCTGGCCTTAAAGACACCCCATGGATGGGGACGTCTCCCAGTTTTTCAGCCACATCCACCACCACATCTCCTTTGCTGATGGCAGTACCACCCGTGGTTATCAATGCATCATACTCGTCTAAAAGTTTTTCAAAGATTTCTTCCACCAGTTCTGCGCTGTCAATGGAGTGTAACATTTTTGGAATGGCCAGACAACTTTCCACCATGGATTTAATGGTGAAATGGTTGGAATTTATAACTTCTGCCCCTTCAAGGATATTTTTAGGCATCACCAGTTCACTACCGGTGATAAGAACGGCTATTTTGGGCTTTTTAAATATTTTCACCTTGCTGAAGCCTGCTGAGGCAATGATGGCCAGTTCTGCCGGTCCCAGGAGTTTTCCCTTCTTTAGAACAAGGTCCCCCTTATTAAAGTCTTCTCCTGCGGGTGAAACATTCTCACCCGGCACCACTGAGGTTAACACCTCTAGGGTGTCATCTTCTTCATGGGTGTATTCTTCCATGACCACTGCATTGGCACCAGCTGGGATTGGGGCTCCAGTGGCAATTTTAATTGCTTCGCCAGATTTCAGTTTTAAATTTGACTTTTCACCGGCCCCAATACGATCTACAACTTTTAAATGGAATGGATTGGTTTCAGAGTGACTGAAACTATTTTCAGCTAGTATGGCATACCCGTCCATGGCAGAACGGTCGAATGGGGGTGAATTTAAATTACTGATTATTTCTTGGGCTATAACTCTTTGGTAAGCTTTTTCTAATGGAATTTCTTCCACTGCACTGGTTTTAAGGGAATCAGTGATGATCTTCTTAGCATCATCCGGGGTTGTAAACTGGGATAGAAACATTTTCATCATCCGGGTTATTTATTATGGTGAATAGAATTTATGATAAAATTTTTTTAGTAATCGTTATTTTTTTAGTTGCTTTTTATAGTGATCCTTGAAGTATGGAAGTTTTTCCAAGTTAGTTAAGGAACATTAGATGTATTTAAAGATTGATATATACTTCTTTATATATGTTGAATGTTAAATTGATCGATTCAATTCAAAGGGTTTACCATTCCATAGTTCTTAAAAATATTATCCCCTAAAGGTCTAAGGATTTAAATGGAAACTGCAATAATAATAACTGCTGTATCTGCTTTTATATCCACCAACCTGGATGATCTCTTTCTTCTGGCTGCTTTCTTTGCAAATCCGGAATTCAAGGCGAAAGATGTATTGTTAGGTCAGTATCTGGGATTCATTATCCTTTTAATTGTCAGTTCTCTGACTTATTTTCTACAGTTCATCGTTCCATCTCAATGGATTAGCCTTCTGGGTGTTATTCCCATCATGATTGGGGTCAGAGGTCTAATAAACCTTAATTCAGGGACATCAGATGGGGAAAAAGGAGAATTCGGTTATTATAAGGATGGTCAGAGGATATTGGTGGTGGCTTTGGTTACCATTGCCAATGGTGGGGATAATTTAGGAGTTTACATGCCCCTTTTTGCTAGCATGAATTCAATGGGTCTTTTTTTAACTGCCAGCATCTTCTTGATCATGGTAGGTGCATGGTGCTTATTCGGGTTTAAACTGGTAAACAACCAAGTTTTAGGGGGTAAAATTAAAGATTATGGTCATCAAATTCTTCCATTTGTGATGATAATCATTGGGTTGGTGATTATTTTGAAGGGATGGGTTTAAAATTATCCTAGTAAAAGAGGCCAAGTCTTGGGTTTTGGTTAAATAAATAAAGAAGATGGAATACAAGTAAATAATAAGGAATTATTATTTTAAAATCCCGCGTGGAGATGTGGACTTGAACTCAGACAATGTAATGATTAAAATAGACTCTTTAAACAAGTCTTTTGGACGCATCAGGGCACTGGAAAATCTCAATCTGGAGATAAAAAAAGGAGAACTACTGGGGCTCATTGGGCCCAACGGTGCAGGTAAAACCACTGCCATCAGGATCATCTGTTGCATACTACAACCAAACTCTGGAGAAGTGACTGTGGGGGGATACAGCATCCACCACGATCAGATCAAAATCAAATCCTTGATTGGATACTTACCAGAGGAACCCAATCTTTACGAACGGTTCAAGGCACGAGATCTTCTAAAATACTTTGGAGAACTCTACGGAGTTCCAAAAAACAGTATTGATGGGAGGATAGATGAGCTCCTGGAACTGGTGGGAATGAGCCACCGTGCAGATGACCGTATTAACACCTTCTCCAAGGGTCTACGCCAGAGAATTGGAATTGCCCGGGCGTTGATCCATGACCCGGAGGTTATCATATTTGACGAACCAACCATGGGACTGGACCCTACCACTTCCAGAGCCATACGCAACTTCATCAAGGAGCTTAAAGGAGATAAAACAGTTATTCTCTGCACCCACTACATGGATGAGGCTGATCTCTTATGTGACCGGGTGGCCATCCTGAATCAGGGGAAGATCCACGACATGGGCACCCCTGAATATTTGAAGGAAAAGATACACGGAGATATAATACTCCAAGTCAGGGTTCATGATCCTCAAAAGATTGATGATGGCCAGTTAATGGCTGTTAATTCAGTTGAGAGTGTGAATCTTGAGGGTAACCAGTTCCTGATATCCCTGCGTTCCCGGGAGGATATTTCACACATAATCGATCTTTTCGGTGCAGAGGCTATTTCGGTGAACACCAAGGAACCCACTCTGGAAGATGTTTTCATTCAGACCACCCAGTGAATTTATCCAGATGCCTAAATAACCCCGAATTCGATGATTACTATAATAAATATGGATTATACGGAGTATTCCTCAATAGGGGATATGTCTATATGAGAAAGGGAATAATATGAGACTCAACATGAATTTCGGCGTAATCACTCGATGGGAGCTTAAAAACACCCTCAAGAGTAAGAAATTCATTTTAATCTTCTTCATGCAGTTATCAGTCCTGGCCATGATGATCTTCATGTTCAACTCATTTGCCGCCAACATAGAATCAGAAGAGGGGCTCTCCATAACTCCTTCTCTGGTTGACTTTGCCACCCTGGACGTGGATGACCCGGGAGGATTGTTTAAAAAGGGCATAAACCCGGAGATAATAAAAATACACCCCACTAATGGCAACAGTTCCCTCGGTCGAATTGGAACTGGTGAAACCAACGGTTTTTACACAGTTTCACCTGATTCGATTGAACGAATACAGAAGGGGGAAATTGTGGACACCGTACTCTATCTGGATTATGCTGATCCCCGGCGGAGTGTGATCAAGGATGAGATCAACACCACCACCAAATCAGTTTCCACAGCTTTAACCCAATCCTACCTAAGGGATGCGAATCCTCAAAACACATCTCAAACTGGATTAAAGGAAGAAAAAACCGGGGAATCACTTCCCATGCAGATTATCAGGAAGGTGATGCTGGTGGTACTCCTGTTCCTACCCCTCTTCCTGTTTGGCAATATACTCATTGATAGTGTGGTGGGTGAAAAGGAACGCAAAACCGGGGAAATTCTGGTGGCCATGCCCATCCGCCCCTGGGAGATACTCCTGGGTAAGGGCTTGGCTGTGGTGATTATATCGGCATTACAAGTGCTTATGTGGATGGTAGTGCTTATTGCTGCAGGGTTTACCATACAAAATGCGATACTGGTTTACCTATTGGTGGTGCTCACCGCGGTGCCCATTGTGGGCCTGACTTCCATCATTGCCGCCTACGCTAAGAACTACAAAGAAGCAGGAATCGGAATCACCTTCGCATATATAGTGGTGGTAGGATTTCTGATAGTCCCTGCTCTGGCATATATCTCCCGGAAAAGTTATTCAGCCAACATTTCCCCTATGACCACAGCCATGCGGTTATTTGCCGGTGAAACCATCACCATACCCGAAATTCTCATATCCATAAGTGGTGTGGTTATTTTGAGCATATTATTCTTCACAGTTGCGGCCTGGTTATTTGGTAGGGATGATGTAATGTTCGGGCCAAGGCCCGGGCCCTTAAAACTTACACTTCAACTACTTCGTATTAAAAAAAGATAATTTTGGGGAATCTTTATAATGTCACATTTTCTTTATCTAATTTGTATATTAGTAATAGAACTAGAGATGCGGCCAAAAAAATCCCTATGATGCTGTAAATTATGATTAACCAGTTTACAATATGTCCACTTGCAATAGATTCCACAATTTTCCCAGAAGATAGGAATACCAACACACTAAGGCCAATTGCAAAGAAATTCAGGGCTTCCATTAATCGAGGGTGACTAAATCTTAAAATGGACCATGATGAAAATGCGGCATAGATCATAGGGATCATCGGGGTTATTATCAATGCCATTATCCAGACTGGAATTGATAAAATAACAAGTGGGTTTAAACCAGCTAAAAAATACCAAATAAATGAAAATACCATAACAACGAGGATGATTATGGGATAACTTAAAAAGAATACGGAAATTATCTTACCACCCCATAATTTTGGAAGAGAAATTGGGGTGGTTAATAAAGATTCAAATCTTCGTAGAAGTTTTTCATCCCCAAATTTTTCTTGAATAAACGGAAAGCTAAGTATCCACATGGCAAATGGTGGGATGATCACGAAAGTTAGTTCCATAAATAATTTTTTTATGGTTTCATTTTGGGTTGGTTGGGTGATAAAAATATAACCCACTCCTAAAAAAATAACCGTGTTTAAAAGGAGCGTTAATAGATAATCTTTACGTAACCATACCTCTTTAACCTCTTTTGACACAACTGCAGTAATTGGATTATTCATGTTTTCGCCTTTTTATCCGTAACCAAATTGAGATAAACCTCTTCAAGTGAAGATTCAACTTTCCAACTATCTATAATTCCATATTTAGAGAAATCATCAATATTTAAATCATTTTTCGGATACAAGGAAATTAATGGTCCTTCTACGTGAATTTGGTAGCCCATTTTTTCCAATTTTTTGCCAAGAGAATCTGTGTCAAAATCTGATTCAAAGCGAATGAATAGTTTAGGCTTTCCAAATTGAGCTAAAACATCATTTAAAGCACCATTAGAAATTATTTTTCCTTTTTTTATAATCGCAACATGTGTACAGGTTTTCTGTATTTCTTCGAGATCATGTGAAGAGAAAAAAACGGTTTTTCCTTGAGATGCTAAGTTTTTCATCATTTTCCGGATGATGTATCTCGTTTCAGGGTCAACACCTACTGTGGGTTCATCTAGTATGATTATATCTGGATCAGAAATCAGCGCTCTGGCAAGAGCCAATCGCTTACGCATTCCAAAGGAATATTTGGAAACTAGGATATTGTCCCATTCTGACATTTCGACTAATTTAATAACCTTTTTAGCCCGTTTAACGGCCTTTAATCCATTTATGCCAAATAATTCAGCCCAAAAAATAACATTCTCTAACCCAGTTAGTTTTTCATATAAACCATCAAGCTCCAACATGGAACCTATATTTTTCCGCACATTCCGGTGGTTATTAGGGTAAGGATCTCCTCCACTTACTCTAACGGTTCCAAATGATGGTTTGATTAGTCCCAGTATTAATTTTATGGTAGTAGTCTTTCCTGAGCCATTAGGTCCTAAAAATCCAAATATTTGCCCTTTTTCTACTTTTAAAGAAATCCCTTTCAGTGCTTCAAAATCTCCGTAAAAGCGATGAATTTCTTTAAGATCAATTAATACTTCAGCCAAATTTCTTAACCTCCTCTAAAATTGATAATAATTGAGGGGTTCTTCCCCAAACGCATTCCTTATTTTCATGATATTTCTGCATCCCGCGAGCTATACAGCCTTGACAATACCATAAATGGTCACATTCACCACATATTTCTAATCTAGGATCCTTTAATTCAATCAGTAATGAAGATATATTTTTTGATAATATGGTATGAAGATTTTCATTATAAACATTTCCTAAAGAAAACTCATTTGGATTAGACATTGGGCACATTTTTATTTCTCCATGGGAGTAAAAGATATAGATCTACTTGCAGCTCCACAGTTGAGATTATTATTTTTCATTTTTTCTGTAATTGGTATGTATTCAGGATCTTCAAATAAAAAGTCTCCAAATCTTTTTTTTGCCTTTTCCACTTGCTTCATTACCTCTTTCATATCTGCAGGGGAAAAAATAAGTTCTGAAGAGACACCTCGGCCTGTTGGAACTACTGTCGATAGTATCATATTTGTAGCGCCTAGATTTTTTACTAATGATATTGTGGAAAAGATCTGGTCAATGTTCATTGGTGTTAGTGTCATTGCGGCTCGAACTATAAAATTTTCTTTACTTAACATCTTTATTGCATTTTTAGCATTTTCAAATGCTCCTTCATGGTTACAAAACCAATCAACGTATTTGGGATTATCACCGTGCATATCCACTTGGAAAAAAACTCTATTGTTATATTTGTTCATAAGTTTTAGAAGAGGTTTTTTAAGCAAATAACCATTAGTATCAACCCCAATTACAGGAAATAGTTGCAAACAACGCTCAATAATCTGCGGAAAATCGGGATGAACTAAAGGTTCACCTCCTGTTAATTCGACTATTAGAATTCCAATTTTTTTTAAATCAGATAATATTTCAAATAATTTATTTTTGTTCCAAAAATCATCATTTTGGGGACTGCTGTTAATATAACAATGCCTGCACGAAAAATTACATTTATATGTGAGTTCTATAGATGCATGAGTTGGAGTTTGAAAATCCCAATTTCCAGTACTTTGAGAATTTAAGTCCATTTTCTTATCAAATATTTCAATAAATTTTTTAGATTTTTCCAGATAAGTATTTATAATCTTTAATAAAGTATTATAATCTTCTTGATTTTGAATAGCAAGTCTTCGGGTGATGTCTTCTAAACTTGTTTTACCATCGCATTTATCTAGAATTCTAGCAGCATCTTTATTTACAACATGTCCAGTATCATTACTTCCTAAAGAAAATGGATAAACATAACCATATTTGGGACCTTTATGTAAATTATAACCTTTTTTTAACGCGGGAAATATTTTGTTAGACAATTAACCACCACCTTATAAAAATCACCCAGGGATTTTGTTCCCTGGGCACCCTTATTTCAACTTATTAATATTGGCTTTTGGCAAGTGCTGAAAGAGCTCCTATAAAGGCTAACAAAGGTGTAGTAGCGCACCCTATACAAGCTAAACAGCCACCACATACTGGAGTTCCACCTAATGTCGCAGGATTCATGGAATTCACCTCCTTTATTCCGGTGCTAATGGATATTTAATAATTTATTAATAAATATTTCTTTAGTATTAAAATTTTATTATTGAATTTTTGGACTAATTAGGGTAATAATTTAAAAGAAATCATCTTAAGATAATTTAAGGAGAACGAGTTTTATTGTTTTAATGGATTGTAATAGTAGTTCTAAATCTTCTTTACACAATGTTGATAAATTTTTTTTAATATTATTGATTGCTTCTATTTGCCATCGATTGATATACTCTTCACCTTTATTTGTAATTTTTATTTTAACTAATCTACGATCTTTTATATCGGGTAATCTCTGAATTAACCCTTTTTTTTCCAATTGATTAATTATATAGGTCATATTTTGTTTTTTTATATTCATTGCATTCCTTATTTCAGAAATAGATAAAATCTCAAATTTTCTTAAAAGTATTAATGTTTGACAATGAGAAAATGGTATTTCGGTTGTTATAATTGGATTATCAAAAAGTTTTTTCACTAAATGTGGATAATGAAACAGAAAAATTGCATCAATAAGTTCAATCAATTTTGCATCATCCATATTTCCACTCCTCCACTATACTGTGGAATTTATTTTAAAAACTCATATTAATAATATTCTATTGTAATAAAATCGTACTTGTATATTGGTCAGTTGTTACCTCATGCGAAAAATATATTACTAATCTTTGCAAATCTATTATTTTGCAATGCAATAACTCATATGGATGAATTGTTAAAGATTAAATGGAATAAAGAACATGAGTATTTACAAACTTTCCTTTAAAAACCTTAAAAGAAGAAAGCTCAGAAGTGCGCTTACCATGTTGGGTATAATAATTGGTGTGGCCACTCTGGTGCTTTTAATGGGTGCTGGTACCGGGATGACATCGTACATGAAAGAACAGACCGAAACCATGATGGGGGACCTGTCAATCTACAACAGCTCAGGAGGGGCCTTCATGGGATCCAGTGGTGATTCATATCTAAACCCGGAAACTGTGTCCAAAATTAAAAACATGTCCCAGATCTACGACGTGAAAGAGGAAACCCAGTTCACCACCGACATGAACAGGACTCCACTATTTGTACTGGGAATATCCAACTGGGATCAGGTGAAGCTAAACGGCACTCCTGGTGTGGTAATTGACCAGTCCCTGGTTGATAAATTTGGTTATAAAATAGGTAGTAAAATCACCATCAAAGATCAGGACTTCACTGTAACTGGAATAACTCAGCAGAGCACAGGGATGGGAATGGGAATCGTGTTTTTAGATGTGGACAAAGCCCTGCCCCTAAACGAGAATAAAGTTTCCAGTTTAACTGCCAGTGCCCGGGAAGACCCTGAATCTGCTAAAAAAGATGTGGAAAGTGAAGTACCGGGAACCATGGCCATGACTCAGTCTGATTTTACCAAACAGATCGATGAAATGATGAACGGAATAATGCTCTTCATAGGGGCTATTGCCAGCATAGGCCTCATTGTAGGAGTTATAAGTATTGTGAACATCATGCTGGTGAATGTCACCGAAAGAACCCGTGAAATAGGAGTTTTAAAGGCAATAGGATTCACAAACCAGGAAGTTCTGGGCAGTATACTCATGGAAGCAGGACTACTGGGATTTATCGGAGCATTAATCGGCCTTATACTGGCAGCAATTCTCCTGCAACTGGCCATATTATTTTTAGGCCCAGTATTAGGGATGGAAGATGCTACCCTTGCTCAGATGCTGCCTATATGGCTGGTTCTGGCAGTAGTTGGTGGCGCCACCTTACTAAGTATTCTAGCAGGGTTTTACCCTGCCTGGAGGGCATCCAGACTCAATGTTGTGGAGGCGTTGCGCTATGACTGATATAATTGAAATAAAAGAAGCATGGAAAACATATAAAATGGGTGCCGAGGAAATAAACGCCCTGCAGGGTGTAAACTTCAAACTGGAAGAAAAGTCATTCCTGGCAGTTATGGGTCCCTCTGGCTCAGGTAAATCCACCCTACTCCACATGGCAGGCATACTGGATCTTCCCACCCGGGGGGAAGTGGTTCTCCAGGGCAAAAATGTAAAAGAACTATCCGGGAAAGAACAGGCCAAACTCAGGAGAACCAAGATTGGTTTTGTTTTCCAGCGCTTCAACCTCCTCTCCCAGCTAACTGCAGAAGAAAATGTAATGTTACCCATGATCAAACCGGATAAAGAGAAGGCACGCAAGATCCTGGATCGTGTTGGATTGGAAGGTAAATACGACCGCCTACCAACCCAGTTATCCGGTGGTGAAGAGCAAAGAGTGGCCATAGCACGCGCCCTGGCCAATCCCCTGTTAATTCTGGCAGACGAGCCCACCGGGGAACTGGACACTGCCAATAGTAGGATGATCATGGATCTTCTAACCAATCTTAACCAGGATGGGATGAGTATTATCATAGTCACCCACGACCCTATGGCTGCGGAATACGCACATAAAACTGTTGAAATGAGGGATGGAAATATATATGGGTGATATTTGATTAGATACTCCCTAATCTAAAAAATAAAAACAGGAAATATGAAAATCCCCACCACCATCCGTAAAATACTGGCCCTGGCCAGGAAAGAATCCAGGGACATCCTCCAGAACAGGATATACATACTGGTAGTCTTAGTCCAGGTCTTCATAATAATGGGGGCGGTGGGTCTGGTAGCAGTAGCCTCCGTGGCCAGTGACCCTGCCCTTCTGGATGAGATTGGGGTGACCTCGGCTATTAATATAGGTTTACCGCAGAGTTTGAATGGATCCAGTCTCTCCCAGTATTTGGAAGAACAAAAACTAACTTTAAACTATTACAACAGCACTGATCAGGCTAAAACTGAGCTTGGAGAGAAGTTAGTGGCGATAGTTGATCTTTCTCCCACTGGGGATGTGCTATTGAACGTGGATACCTCCAATGTTTTCTATTCAGTGGTTTCCACCAAGATCAACGAGGCAGCGGACAAATACAATAACAACAAATCCCTTAAGGATGCTGGACTAAATGAAACCCAGGTAAACACCATTTTAAACCCGGTTAACTTTGAAATAGTTAAAGTTAATCAGGATAAACAGGTGCCTTTAGCCCTGGACAGTCCCTACTTTGTGGAAGTGATCTACGGATTTATAGTCCCATTCATCCTCCTTTTACCCTTCTTTTTGGCCAGCAATATAGTAACCGATAGCGTGGTAGGGGAGAAGGAGAGAAAAACCTTTGAAGTACTGCTCATGACTCCATTATCCAGTTACATGGTGATAATTGGTAAAATAATCCCTATCCTATTATTTTCCCTTATTCAGAGTTTGGCTTGGATTCTAGTGCTCAATCTATTAAGGGTGCCCATATACAATCCTGTTCTTTTAATTGTGGTGTTGTTTTTCATGGGGTTGGCTTTTATTGGGGTGGGAATACTCATATCCATGCTGGTGGACAGTACCAAGGAGGCTAACTCAGCAATAACACTGGTACTGGTATTTGCAACCTTCATACTATTCATACCCCTCTTTGTGAAATCGGAAATATTCCAGGGGGTTTTCAACTTCATACCCACGGTGTTAATGGTGAAACTGGCAGTGTCTCCAAGAATTCAACCAGAAATCATGCTATACCTACTGCCCACATTGATCCTATCATTCCTGATATTTGTGGGTACTGTAAGATCCTTCCGTCATGAAAGGGCTATCCGGTTATAAAAACATTTTTAAATGCATGTTTAGGGAATAAAAAATGAGAATAATATCTTTGGATTGTTGAATTGGATAGGTCAGTGATAATCCAATATTTTTAGTGTTAAGGGGCATTCTTTTTTTTTAGCCGATTAAATATACCACTATACTCATAAACAGTGCCGAAACCAGTGGTATGGGTACATTATCATCAATGGGACTGTAGGCCTCAGTCAGAGTCCCGGCCAGGGTCCCGATAAATGCAGTCAAAATTGATACTTGGGTGATGGAAACCAGAAAACCTACTACTAAGAATGCTAAACTCCCTTCCATGGTTTTATGTGACTGGAATGGTAGTTTTATTTTTCCAAATCTTTTACCAATGAGGGTGGATGCTGAGTCTCCAAAAAGCAGGATTAGAATAGCAGCATTGGCAATGCCCATATTAAACTGGAAGAAGTAAAGGGTGATGATAATTCCTATAAAAAAGTAAACAAATCCCCTTTCATCATGGTCCCGCTTGGCAACCCTTAAAATTGTGGAAAACAATGGTATGTTATGGTTATGGTCCAATCGGAACACCATAACCACAAAGATCAGGATGGCCACACAGAGGAAAATCAGGAGTTGTGGGGGCATGAAATAGCTCAAGACAACAATGAAGACTCCGGAAGCATGTATCAGTTGCCTCCAGAGTTCTTTCTTCATAGGATCAGACCTTTATCTTTTTTTATTTGGTAACCGGACTGGTTACCTCATTTCTATCAATGGCTTTATTGTTGATTTTCTTAACTTATTCATCAGGCCATAAAATTTTCTATAACTCCCTGGTAAGCATTTTTAAGCTCAGCCACGCTGATATTGGTATTATCTATCTGGAGAGAATCTCCACCAACAGTACCGATAATTGCAAACGGTACGTTCATTTCCTTTAGGGTGCTGGTAACATTATCTGGGGCCTCTTCAGTCACAGTGACCAGGTAACGAGCATGGGATTCTGAGAACAATATTTCAGGAACAGATAGTCCTTCAGTTCCAGGAACACGGGATAGGTCTACATTGGCACCCATATCTCCCTTGATTATCATTTCTGCCAGAGCAACACCCAATCCTCCTGCAGATAGGTCGTGAACTGCAGTGACATGTCCATTTTCATCATTTTGGATTAATTCCAGAATGGCCTGTGCCGATGCGTATTCATATTCCATATTGACCTGTGGAGCTTCACCCTGCACCAACCCATGGATAGTCTTATGATATTCAGATCCATCCATTTCTGGACGGGTGGTTCCGATAATCAGGATTTTATCTCCTTTGTTTTTGAATTCCATGGTTCGAATGTCCTTAAGGTTCATAACTCCCGCTACGCTCACCACTGGTGAGGGGTTAACTGTGACTCCTTCGGTTTCATTGTAGAAGCTCACGTTTCCACTGGTGACTGGTAACTGGAATCGGTTGGCCAGGTCAGACATTCCCTGCACACACTCCTTAAATTGCCAGAACACTTCTGGCTTTTCGGGATTCCCGAAGTTAAGACAGTCCACCATACATAATGGTTTTGATCCCATGGCCACCACGTTACGTATGGCCTCAGCCACTGCTCCGGATCCGCCATGATACGGGTCCAGATAGCAGTGGATGCTGTTACAGTCACTGGTTAGGGTGAAGGCCTTCTCATCATCCACCCTTAAAACGGCGGCATCATCTCCAGGTTTAACCACGGTACGGATCTGCACCTCGTGATCGTACTGCCGGTACACCCACTTTTTACTGGCTAAGTTGGGACTGGAAAGCAGGTTCAAAAGAGCCTCATCTATGGGTCCATCTTCTACTTCCACATATTTCTCGTCTTTCTCGGGTTTTATGGCTTCACGTTCCACTAGGGGTGGGTCAGCCAGTAATTCGGTTGGTAGATCGGCCACTACTTCTCCTTCCTGGGTTACCACCATGCGCCCGGTGCTGGTTACCTGGCCAATCACTGCATAGGGCAGTTCATGCTTGTTGAATACTTGCAGCAAGCCATCCACATCCTGACGGTGTACCACAAAGACCATCCTTTCCTGGGACTCGGAGAGCATAATTTCATAGGGAGTCATTCCTTCCTCCCTTAGTGGTACCTTGGTCAACTCCATCAGAGCACCGTTACCACTTTTATCAGCCATCTCAGAAATACAGCAAGTGAGGCCTCCACCACCCAGATCCTTCAATCCCTGAACGTTAACTTTCTCCAGGGCTTCAAATGTAGCTTCCATAACCTGTTTCTTAGTGAAGGGATCACCTACCTGCACTGCCGGCCTACTTTCCAGTTCAGAGGAGGATGTGAGTTCTTCAGATGCAAAGGTAACACCGTGTATACCATCCCTTCCAGTGCGACCACCCATCAGCACGAAAACATCACCCACATTGGGAGCAATTCCTTTTACAATTTCATCTTTACGCACAATACCTGCGCAGACCACATTTACCAGAGGGTTGAATTTGAAGTTATCCTCAAATTCCACTTCTCCGCCAACGGTGGGTATTCCTACCCGGTTACCATAGTCTGAAATTCCTTTAACCACGTATTCGAAGATGTAACGTGAGCGCTGGTCGTTCATTGGTCCAAAGCGCAGAGAATCCAGGAGAGCCACTGGCATGGCACCCATAGAGATGATATCCCGAATTATTCCACCAATACCGGTTCCTGCTCCTCCGTAGGGTTCCACTGCTGAGGGGTGGTTGTGGCTTTCCATACCCATAACCAGGGCCAAGTCATCGGTCAACTCCACAATTCCAGCATCGTCCCCCGGACCCATTATGACCTTTTCCCCCTCGGTGGGGAACAATTTCAGTATGGGGCGGCTGCTTTTGTAGGAACAATGTTCAGAGAACATTATGTCCAGCATACCGTATTCCAGGGGGTTGGGTTCCCTTCCCAGTTCCTCTTTGATGTATTCCATTTCATCATTGGTTAAAGTCATGTTTATCCCTCTTTTTTTTGCCTCAGGACTTCATTCACATTTAAAACATTTCATCAGGATTTAAATTAATTAAATCTTTTATCCTGATTATTTAATGCTTATAACTAATTCGTGCTCTTCAATATTCCATTTCTTAGTGTAATCTCCCTTATCAGATCCGAACACAAGACTTTTTGCTCTCACTTCATGGGAGATGAAGTCAAGGTGCGGTTCCACCAGTTCCTGGAACTTTAGACTGCAGTTTACGCTTACACTGATATTGGCTTCCACATCCAGATCCAGATCTTTACGCATATCCTGCACTCTTCTGATAAGTTCGCGGGACATGGCCTCCGATAATATCTCCGGGGTGAGTTTAGTGTCCACAAAAACACTTCCGCCAGTAAATTCAGCACTAACCACGTTATCCGGGAGTTCAGTTTCAAAGACCACATCCCCGTTCTCCAGGGTGATGGTCTTATCCTCCAGTTCCACCAGGTACTCCCCACTGGACTCGAGGGCATTGACAATCTCCGCACCATCGGCTGAAGCCAGTTTGGCAGCTACTTTTGGAACATCTCCACGGAGTTTAGGTCCTAATGTTTTCATGTTGGGAGTGGCCAGGACTTTAAGACCTTCAAACTCCTCTGAAGTCTGCACGCTTTTGGTGTTGGCCTGTTCGGTGAGCACATCCGAGAGGGCCTCTGCAGCCTGGACGACCTTCTCATCTTCAGTGACGATCATGATCTCCCTTACGGGCCAGCGTAGTTTGTAACGGGCCACATCACGGGCACGGGCACAGGCCTCTATAATCTCCCGCAATATATCCATATTGTTTTCCAGTTTTTGGTCAATGAGTTCCTCGTTAAGACACCAGTCCCGCATATGAACACTTTCCGGTGCATCCTCTTCCACGCTGCGCACCAGGTTCTGGTAAATCTCTTCGGTGATGTGTGGTGCTAGGGGTGCCATGATGGTTATCATATCTTTAAGCACATGGTAAAGGGCGTAGTAGGCTCCCAGTTTATCAGGATCTTCTTTTTCCACCCAAGTCCTTCCCCTGATGAGGCGAACGTACCAGCGGCTCAGATCCTCCAGTATGAAATGGTTGAGGCTACGGGTGGCCTTGTGAAGGTGCAAGCTGTCCATGGCTTCGGTAACCTCAAGAGCCACCGAATGCACCCTTGAGGTGATCCAGCGGTCCTCATCACGGAATATCAGATCATCCTTGCTATGGAGGGTGGGGTTGAATTCGTCCAGGGCCATGTAGGTGGTGCTGAAGACGTAAACATTCCAGAGAATGTTGAACATCTTGTTCACAGTTCCCAGTTCATCCCAGTTGAACTTCAAGTCATCCCATGGTTTGTTACCCCACAGTAGGTAGAAACGAAGAACATCTGCCCCGTACTTTTCAATAACTTCATCAGGTTCCACCACGTTCCCCAGGGACTTGCTCATCTTTTTCCCCTCCTCGTCAAGGGTGAAACCATGCATTAATACCTTCTGATATGGTACTGTGTCCAGGGCGATTACTCCACACCCCATCTGGGAGTAAAACCATCCTCTGGTCTGGTCATGGCCTTCAGTGATGAATTGGTAAGGATACCATTCCTCAAACATCTCCTTCTCCTGGGGGTAGTGGAGAGCAGCCCATCCTGCTACTCCGGAATCGATCCAAACATCCAGAACATCCGGTGTGCGTTGCATTTTCCCACCACAGGAACAGCCCAGTTTGATCTCATCCACGTGTGGTCGGTGGATGAAATCTCCCTCTAATTCTCCTTCCACAATTTTTTCCCTAAGTTCACTGATGGATCCTACCACTTCCATCTTCCCACAGTCCTCACAGAGCCATATGGGTATGGGTATACCCCAGTAACGCTGCCGGGATATGGTCCAGTCCCTGGCATTCTCAACCCAGTTCCGGAACCTGCTTTCACCAGCCCAGGACGGCACCCATTCCACCTTGTCCAGTTCACGGAGCATCTGATCCTTCACTGCGGTGATCTTCAAAAACCACTGTTTGGTGGCCAGGTAGATGATGGGAGTTTTACACCTCCAGCAGAACCCGTAACGGTGATCTATGATCCCTTCTTTGAATAAAAGGTTATGGGCATCCAGATCGGCGATTATGTAAGGATCAGCATCTTTAACGAACTGACCTTCGTATTTACCTGCATCTGGGGTGAATAATCCTGCCTCATCCACTGGACAGAATATGGGCAATCCGAATTCTTTTCCAATTTCAAAATCATCAGGACCGTGTCCTGGGGCAGTGTGCACACAACCGGTTCCTTCGGTGAGGGTAACATGGTTTCCGGGGAGGATGCGATAATTGAAATCAATTTTCGCATTTGAATCACTCGAAATGGTGGTTTGGGCATAATTTGGAGTTATTAAACCTGTAAGTGGGTGTAAATATTCAGTTCCTTCCAGATCGCTTCCTTTAACCACTTTAATTATTTCATAATCCTGTTCTGGGAAGGTGGCTTCCACCAGGGCTTCGGCCATCAGATAAACTTCGTCTCTGCCTTCATTTTCAACCTTTACGTAGGCATAATCATAATCTGGATGCACACAAACTGCCAGGTTAGCAGGTAGGGTCCAGGGTGTGGTGGTCCACACCAGGACGTAGGTATTTTCCTCTTCTTTTAGGGGGAATTTAACGTAGATGGAGGGGTCTTCCTTGTTTTCATAGTCGATCTCAGCCAGGGCCAGTGCAGTTTCACAGCGGGGGCACCAGGTGATAACCCGCAGATCGTTAACCAGAAGTTCCTTTTCATGGGCTTTTTTAAGGGTCCACCAGCAGCTTTCCATGTATTGGGTATCATATGTCACGTAAGGATCATCCCAATCCATCCAAACACCCATTTTTTCGAACTGTTTGGTCATCAAGCCCTGGTTTTCCACCGCAAACTCCTTACACTTATTCACAAAGTTTTCAATACCGATCCTGCTTTCAATTTCCTTTTTACTCTTGAGTCCCAGGAGTCCTTCCACTTTATGTTCAATGGGCAGTCCATGGGTGTCCCATCCGGCCTGCCTGCGTACATTGAACCCGGACATGGATTTGAAGCGGAGGAAACTATCTTTTATAGTTTTATTCCAGGCGGTTCCAAGGTGTATCCTGCCACTGCAGTATGGTGGTCCATCTAAAAATGAAAAATTAGGCTGATCCTTCCTTAAATCCTTAGTATGTTGGTATATTTGTTTATCATCCCAGAATTTCTGTACCTTCTCCTCTATGGTGCTGGACTGGTATGATCGTGGGGCTTCCTTGATTGCCATCTGAATATTCTCCTTAAATTGCTCATTATATTGATAAATCTACTCTTAACTGGTTAAATCTACTTAAATTCCTTTATTCAAACATGGTGATCATTCAATCATGATCATCTACTCATAACAAACTTTGTTACCGGCCTTTTATATCCTTTTATATAATTGTAACATGGGCGTTGATCATTGAAATCAGCATTGTAATGGCCGGTAAAAAAGGGGATTCAAAATAAAATAATAATTGGAAAAAATTTGGGGAAAATAAAGGGAATAAGAGGTTTTTAGAAGGTTCGAAGTTTTCCCTTTATTAACATCTCAGTTATTTTGTTGATGTCTGCCAGCCAGGTGTCCATAACTCCCTGAACTTCGCTGCGAACTTCACTCATTTGGTAACCTTTCTCCAGGATGAGCTGGGCACTGGCAGCTCTAGGCTGGTCAATATGGGATCCAATCTGGCTTAGAATCATCATATAGGCTTGGTTAACTCCCTCCACTTCTTTCACGATGTCATTGGCCATTTGGTTCGATAGAAGATTGTATATTTTACCCACATGATTTATGGGGTTTTTACCAGAGGTGGCTTCCATGGACATTGGCCGGTTGGGAGTTATAAGTCCGTTGGCACGGTTTCCCCGACCTACGGAACCATCGTCTCCCATCTCCGCGGAGGTACCGGTTACAGTTAGGTAGTAACCTTCCTCAGATTCGCAGTTAGGATTGTCTGCAGTGTTTATGAAGGTGGTTACATCTCGGGCGGTGTGTTCCTTGGCCAGGTTGGTGATGATCTCATTAAGCTCTTCCTTGGTGTCCAAGTAAGTTTCCACACCGTCCACATACTTGGATATCATGGCCACAGCCACGGTAAGGGTGATTTGATCATGATCACGGAGTCCCATTACCTTAATATCCTCTCCTACTTGTGGATATTTCTTTTTGAACTCTTTTGAATTCAAAAGTTCTTCAATGGCCATAACCATCCTTTCCGTTTCTGAGAATGGTGCGAAACCAACTCCGAATGATGTATCGTTGGATTTAGGGGTTCCTTCTCTTCCGAAAACATCCACCAGGTCTCCGGAACCATGCCCGATTTTGCACTCAACCACGGTACAGGTTTCCACATCCAGGTTGATCAGGGTTTCTTTAAGGTAATTTTTGGCTGCTTTGATTGCTATCCTGTCGATACCAATTTTCCTTCCTTCGTATTCTGGAACTCCCCTTCCAGTGAGGAGGATATCCATGGGTTTTATTATATCTCCTCCCCCGAATTCAGGGTAGGATTCCCCTGCAGTTATCTGGACTTCATCAGTGTTATGGTGCAATACACCACCAAAATGATCAAGATAAGCATTGCATAGGCCACGGCTCACTGATTCAGCTATTCCGTCACTTATACTGTCCGGATGCCCGATACCTTTCCTTTCAACGATTTCTATCTCTTGTTCCTCAATGGGTTTTTGAATTAGCTCTTCAACAATAATATTTCTCATACAAGATCCCTCAAACCTTATAAAAACCTATTATAATGATTAGGTTAAAAACTATCTTTATGAGTTATGTGTTTATAGTAAATAAAACTAAGGGCACCAACCTAGGAAATGCCGATGTTGCCAACAGTTTTTTCTCCCGTTTCAAGGGGTTAATGATGGTAAAAAAATTAGAGATGGGACTTATCTTAAAATTACCTTCTGATAGGAGTCGAAGAGCTTCGGGTATTCATATGTTCTTCATGCGCATACCCCTCGATGTGGTATTCGCAGATTCTGATAAAAAAGTGGTGGACACAGTCACCCTTGATCCCTGGACCACCTACACGCCAGTAGCACCAGCCCGATATGTTATTGAACTGGAAATAGGTAAAATCGCCGAATCGAACACGGAAATTGGTGATGAACTGGACTTCGCCTGTGAGAGTGCATGAATAGTTTATGGGGCATATATGGAAAATTAGGGATTCGGGGGCTATAAACAATATATTTTAAAAAAATATGAATCCACAAACCAACTGGGGGGATGATAAGTTGCAGTTAAATGTGAAGATCATTGATTACGGGTTTTCAGATAGTTTGAAAAGTTACTACGTAACTTACAGGATAACTGGACTTAATGGGGAAGAATTAAGTCAGTTGGAGGTTCTTTTGGAGGATCCGGTCACGGTTAAGGATGATGAATTATATCTAAATGTTTATTTTGAGAAGGAATATTATCCCTTTGGCACTGAGGATTCTAAAACCCGATTGGAAGACTATCAGGCCAGGGAGGAGATAGAGATGACTGCATACCTCCTGGCTCTCCTGCAAGACCATTGATAGTTTTATTGCTCTTATTGAATCTTTTTAATATACGAATCTTTTTTAAACTATTTTTATATCTCTGGCCAGGCTTTACCTTCTTCCTGGAGATCACTAGGTAAAGAATAGTGAAGGTTGGCAAAAAGCCATTTTCCATTTTTTTCCAGAACAACTGCAGTTAAACGACCCGGAAGGTATATTTCTTGACCCTCTACTGTGGCTTCCATGTTCATGTGGCTGGATAACCAGGCCACATTACTTGAAGAGGAGATGGAAATATCTCTGAACTTAACATTTATAGTATCTGCCTGGCCCATATCCCTTTCAAATCCGGATTTAAGCTCATTTATACCATTAACCCACTCGTCATCCCCAGTACCAATCACTACCAGGTCATCACTGTCTACGAATAGTTCCAATATCCCTTCAACGTCTTTGTTTTGGTATGCTTGGGAATATTCTTCTAAAAGGCGGTGTACTGCTTTTTGTATTTTATCATCTACCATTTTCCCACCTCTGACTAAACATTAGTATATAAAAACGATTATAACCGGTTTTTAACCTCTTTGAGGGCCAATTTGGCCACTTTACGAACCACAGAATTTTCATCAGCAGTGGCCTTCTCCAGCACATCCACTGCACGCTGGTCTCCTACCATGGATAAACCTATGGCTGCTCCGTATCTTACATTGGCTTTTTTATCATCCATGAGCCTTATCAAAGGTTCAATAGTTCTTTCATCTTCAAATATTGCCAGTGAAAGGGCGGCAGCCTCCCTGACATGCCAATCCTTATCTTCAAGGGCTTCTATTAAATGTTCAACTGCGTTCGGCTCCCCAACTTCTCCTAAAAGTTCGGCAGCATCTTCACGAACCTTCCAATCATCACTTTTAAGTTCTTCCAGAAGGAAACCTATTCTTTTATGTTCTTCAGCCAAATCTAATACCCCCTCATCTGGTTATGACCTTAATCTGTACTTCCATACGGAGTGAATTCATTGATATGATCTGTTGGTAATCCTTAATTAAATACGCTCATCTCCCGGAAAGTGTACAAAGGTATATGTAGTTTGCAGTTCAAATAATAATGTATGAAAGATCGAAGTTTAGCATGCGAGTTGTCGGTTCCGGACGATGATAAAGCTTTACAGGTTTTCAG
>Ga0334882_1000364_pt1 | contig 72438 bp, 60 predicted proteins | sample GraSluR1_MG_5_FD_207226 | JGI IMG/M metagenome (GOLD analysis project Ga0334882, IMG submission 207226) | Sludge microbial communities from methane-producing bioreactor in Wageningen University, Netherlands - Granular Sludge_15_04-R1 | ecosystem: Engineered > Bioreactor > Anaerobic >... | reverse complement strand
ATAGCTGCCAGACCTTCAATGGGTAAGACAGCCTTTGCTCTTTCCATGGCCCGCAATATGGCGATAGAGCATGGCAAGAAGGTTGGTATCTTCTCACTTGAGATGGCTTCCGTGCAGTTGGTAAACAGGCTTATAACTGCCGAGACCGAACTTCCTGGAGACAAGATAAAAAACGGAAGGTTGACTGAAGAGGAGTGGAAACTGCTTGACAAGCGTATAAGGAAGCTTGTAGATGCACCCATATACATTGATGATACGCCTGCCATTTCAGTATTCGAGCTTAGGGCCAAATGCCGCAGGCTGAAGGCCCACGACAGGCTTGATATAGCTGTTGTCGACTATTTGCAGCTGATGTCAGGTCCGCCTGAAGCAGGCAGCCGCGAGCAGGAGGTAAGCCTTATTTCACGTTCATTGAAGAGTATAGCGAAGGAACTGAATATCCCGATACTTGCTCTTTCACAGCTCAACCGGTCGGTTGAGTTAAGGGGTGGCTCGAAGAGGCCCCAGCTATCGGACCTTAGAGAGTCAGGAGCCATTGAACAGGATGCCGATATGGTTGTATTCATTCACAGGCAGGAGAAATACGGATTGCTCGAGTTTGAGGACGGCACCCTCACCAAGGGAATAGCAGAGATCATCCTTGCAAAAAACCGTAACGGTCCTGTCGGTGATGTAAGGCTGAGGTTCAGGGATGAGAAAGCTCAGTTCGTTGAACTCGACGAGTTCGAACTTGATGAGATCACAGAAACCTCACCAGCAAGGTCGCAGTCTTTTACTGTCGGCTCGAAGATGAATAATGACTCGGTTAAAAAGCGGCCGGGGTCGTTTGGTCTTGATGATGAAGACTACGATGAACCTCCCTTCGCATAGGCGAATGCTTTGACTCAGTTGCCGCGAACCTGGCTGTGACGACCGGAGAGGACGGTGTTCAGTTGATTTTCAGAATTACCCTTACTCCTGCGCTGCTGAAGCCGAAGTTATCGAAACCCGCAAACACCCCGGCCTCACCCAGGAGGAATATTTCACTTATACTGTATCCAAACTCAAAATAGTGTTTTGTCTGCGGGGTGAGCAGGTACCTTGCATGCAGGTTTTCCCTCATCAGGGTGTTGCTTATCCCGGGAAGCAGTTTTACGAGTATATATGGATTGGTGTATCTCAGATGACCCTCAACAAACCATTTATCTGTCGCAAGAGAATACCAGCCCGGCAGGAAGAAAGCATCACGGTAATCATTAAGCAGTAATGGCAGAGGCTGGGTGTTGAAATGAATAAAGTCGTTAAAGGTGACCGAATCTGAATAGATAAGTGTACCTGACCTGATTTTCCAGTATAGCTCAGCCATAGGCCCGGTGTCTTTTCTGTTATATGCAGATGCAATAATACGGCTGAAGTTTCTGACCTCATCGCCAACATCATTGAATCCCTGCCGGTAGGAGAGTGTGAAAGTAGGATAATCTGATCCTGCAGGAAACTTCCTTCCATCTGATATCCTGTATCTCTGGAAAGGTATGATGGTAAGCTCTGCATCAAAATGGTAGCTGGTATGGCTGAATGGAACATATGCGGGATGGTTGACAGGGTCGACCAGATCATTCTCGGGCATGTTGGGTTTATAAATACTGTCACGCCTGAAAAAGGAGAATTCAGTATTGTTTGTGAGGGTGCTCCTCATCTCCCGTTTTAAAGAGACCTCGAGGTAAATGCCGTTAGATAACTCAGCCCTGTGACCAATACCGATGTATTGTGATCTGTAAAGGCGCATCAGGTTTTCTTTCAGCATGAGTGAGTAGACAGAGTTAATGAATCTGTTTGGCGCCCCGTAGTTATTGTATTCGGAAGACCTGTCTCCCGTACGCAGCCAGAAGTAGTCATTGGTATTACTCCTGTAATTCCATGTAGTATTTAGTGACCAGTAGAACGACTCTCTGGAAAATGCATAACCTGTTTCGGGAAAAGCAGAAAACGAAGTTCCGTTTTTCCATCTCCTTGTGAACCTGAAATCGATATCATAGGTCAGACCGTCAACACTATTAAATGAGAAGTTGTCGGGTTTGGCTATACCTCCGTATGTGATTGACAACCTGTTGCTGTCAAGCCTCCATGTCTTTCCTGCAAGGACACTTTGTAACGTTTTCATGAACGGTGTGCTTTTTCCTGCAGACAAGGTTACCGATATCTCATTCTGCCCTGGCTTAACTTCCTTAAGGGTATTGGTTTTCAGACTGTCGGAGAGCCGGAGGCTTCTTAGTTCGTTTTCAGCCAGCGGTATTGGTCTTATCTCTTTCCAGAAGTCGGGACTTTTACTGGCGGCGTCTTCCTCAATAATGAACTGTGTGGTCTGCTTTATCTCCAGCTCTTTTTCACCTTTTTCTTCTTTCGACGAGGCAGATGCCGATTCCTTCTCCATCAGCCGTGAAAGCTTAATCATCTCACGGTTTGTAAGTTCCTGCTTTGCCAGCAGCTTTTCCATTTCCATTGCGGCCTTCGAGGGTGGTTCATCCGGCGCTGCAGTGTCAGGCTGGAGAGGCTGCACTGCTACTGGTGCAACAGAAGCCAGCGGCGCTGTGGTAGCAATTTCCGAGTATTTTACAGAACTGCCGTAGGTTGCTCTGCCCCGTATGCCAATCATACTGAAATCAACATCAAAATTGTGACTTACAGGCATCCAGAACTCATCCTGCACAGGTGTGTGCAGCTGTCTCACCCTTACCTTACCCAGCAGACTCTCATTTTCCAGATCAAGGCTGTGTATACACCACAGGTCTTCAACAATATATAGTTCACCTGCAAAAACCTGCTGGCTTTTTCTTTTGGGTATTACCCTGATCTTATTAATCACATACTGTCCCTGTAAAGAAGAGCCTTCATAAGAGTATCTGTAGTGCGATAATGCATTCGGAGCCAGAGGTGAGATTGCCACGTCGATAATCACCGGCTCATAAAAACTGGCCTGAATATAATTCATTGGAGATATCTGATCGCCTTCAGTGGGTATCGTGGTCTGTATCGCTATCAGCCTGTGTATGTATTTATCAGGCGCGTTGAACTCAATCTCGTTATGCGATTCATAGAGGTATGTCTCACCTATTTTAATATCGACGTCGCTGTCTTTTTCCATTGCCCTTGTAAGAAGCCTCGGCATCTTGTCAATGATTGCTGTTCCCTTAAGGTAAACCATTGCCCTGTAGTGTTCTACGGCATTGAGATAGTACGGGGCACGTGCAATTACTTTCCGCATTATTGCATATGCCGGGTCCTCCCGACCTGAGCTTACAGTCACCTCAGGCAACTGGAAATACTGTACTGTCAGAGATACATCTCTGACTACCGTTTCTCCGGCTATGGCAATCTGCCTGAAGTCCTGGTTATACCCCAGGCTCTGATAGAACACGGTATAGACCCCATCCTCCAGCTTTATCTCGTAATTGCCCATGGCATTGGCTGTGGTACCCATCTGCAGCTCCTGGATATATACTGTGGCATAGGGAACCGGATTACCTGAGGAGTCAGTGATTCTGCCCATTAATCTTGTCTGGCCAGATAGATTAAATGTGAATATCAATCCGGCAATAAGTAGTATCAGCCGGCAGCATTGTGACAGTCTCATACCTTATCTCTTTTTTTTCCGGGTGCTCCGGCTACAACAATGACTATCTCACCCTTTGCCTGCCCCGGTGAGTAAAATTCATGCAGTGTGGCCAGGGTTCCCCTTACTGTCTCGGCATGAACCTTGGAGATCTCGCGCGAAACAGATGCCTCCCTGTCTGACCCGAATACTTCCGACATCATCAGCAGGGTGCCGGCAAGACGGTAAGGAGATTCATAGAATACCATGGTGCGTGTTTCACCTGACAGTGAGCTTATCTTCTTCATTTTTCCCTTTTTCTGTGGCAGGAAGCCTTCGAAGCAGAACCTGTCGCACGGCAGACCCGAGTCAACCAACGCAGGAATAAGAGCTGTCGGCCCCGGCAGCGACTCCACCTCCAGCCCTTTATCAAGACATTTCCTGACCAGCAGGTATCCCGGATCCGATATGCCCGGTGTCCCGGCATCAGAGATCAGCGAAACAGTCTTCCCTTCGCCTATCATCTCTGCAATACTCTCAACGCTGCCGTGTTCGTTGAATTTATGGTGCGACCAGAGCCGCGCCTTAATATTGTAATGCTTCAGCAGTATGCCGCTCTGCCTGGTATCTTCTGCAAGAATAATATCAGAGGAACCAAGGACATCAAGAGCCCTGAGGGTTATATCGCGCAGGTTGCCGACAGGTGTCGGAACAAGGAACAATTTACCCATTAAAGCCTGTTTTGCGTCTTACCAGGTCGAGGAGCGATCTTACAGCAGCAGGGTCACCCTCACCTGAAAAGTAGTCATTTAGTACCTGCTCAGCCTCATCAGATGATGTTGCTGAGTTGAGCTTATCAATAGCTGAATTGTAGGCTTCCTTGTTGCCACCGAAGACCTCCCTGATATAGAAGAACCTGTCGTTGATGCCTATTGCATCAGCAAGGTTCCCGATAGGCGCCTGACTGAGTTTCGACGAAATATCGTTATCTCCTCTCGTTCCCCTGAGCCTTTCATTGACGCGGTCAGCAGGTTCTCCATACCTGTCTGCCAGGATAGGTACACCCTTGACACTCTTCTTTTCAACATCCTTCTGTTCGGCATTCTTCTGTTCGGCATCGGGAGATTTTTTGGTTTCGGCTTTTTTGTCAGTGTCAGCAACGGCTTCATCCTGTAAGACAGCCTCTTCGGGTTCAGCCTCCAGTTCGATAAGTGATTCAGCTTTTGTTTTTTCAGTGGTGTCTCCTGATGTCAAAGCCTCTTTTCCTTTATAATCAGCATCTGGTCTTTCTGCCGGTGCTGAGACTTCCGCTGCCGGTATTTCTGCCGGTGCTGAGACTTCCGTTGCTGATCTGTCTGACACTGATCTGTCTGACAATTCAGGGCCCTGATCCGGAGTCGCAGATACAGCATTAATCCCCGGCTGCTCTATCGTTTTCAGAAGCTCAATTATCTCTTCAGCATTTTTGCATTTTGACTTGGCAAGTTCAACCTGAATTATGGAGACTCCCTTCACATTTTTCAAATCATCAATTATCGTCCGCGCCTCCCTGAGGTCTCTGATAATAATATCAAGAGCTGAATTTAAATCCATAAGTGGTACTGTTTTTTACCGTCTCTTTTGTTTACTTTGCAAAAGTAACCATTATTCTCAACGGATAGTGCAGGTTAATATTATAACTACAGCGACCACCCACACAATATGATCATATTCTCAGAGGAGACACCGGAGGAGAGGAGACCCGGAAGGGGATCGATAGAGGTTATTGCCGGGTCGATGTTCTCGGGTAAGACGGAAGAGCTGATGAGAAGGCTCAGAAGAGCCCTCTTTGCAGGTCAGAAGGTGGAGATATTCAAGCCCTCCGTCGATGTCAGATACTCAGAGACCCGAATCGTTTCTCACGACGAAAAGTCGGTCAGTTCGACACCGGTAGAGAACGCCTCCTCAATTCTGCTGCTTGCCGGCGAGGCTGATGTTGTCGGTATTGACGAGGCCCAGTTTTTTGATGACTCAATAATAGAGGTGTCTAACGAATTGGCAGACAGGGGTGTAAGGGTGGTAATTGCCGGCCTCGACATGGACTTTAACGGAACCCCCTTCGGTCCTATGCCACGCCTCATGGCCATAGCCGAGTATGTTACCAAGGTGCACGCAATATGTGTCAGGTGCGGCAGCCTGGCTCACTATTCACACAGGAAATCAAAGGAGGAGAAGATCGTACTTTTAGGAGAGAAGGATGTATATGAGCCTCTTTGCAGGAATTGCTTTCTGAAAGGCAGGACAGAACCCAGAAGATATTGATATAAGTTATGATTACATCAGATGTTGCCAGGCTTACGGGAGGCCGGCTGAGCGGTCGGGCAGACAATTTGGTAAAGGGTGTCTTCATTGACAGCAGGTCAGTGACATCTGACAGCGAATCGCTCTTTTTTGCAATACGTGGTAAAACAAATGACGGTCATGATTATATCGGACAGTTGATAGCAAAAGGGATTAAGTCATTCGTAGCAGAGTATATACCCGCAACGGTTAAAGATGCTGCAGGATGTTCATTCATTATAGTACCCGACAGCCTGAAAGCATTGCAGAGGCTTGCATCGGCAAGGCGTGACACTTTTAAAGGACAGGTAATTGCCGTTACGGGAAGTGCCGGAAAGACAATCGTAAAAGAGTGGCTTTATGAAATCATGAGCCGCGAAAGAGATGTGGTGAGGAGCCCGAGAAGCTACAATAGCATCACCGGCGTTCCCCTTTCTGTATGGAATGCTGACGACAGCTATGATACCGCCATATTCGAGGCCGGGGCCTCACAGCCCGGAACAATGCAGGTGCTTCAGGAAATTATCAGGCCACATATATGCGTAATAACCAATATAGGTGAGGCGCACCAGGACAGATACGGTAGTTTCAGAGAGAAGATTAAGGAAAAGCTTCTGCTTGCATCCGGATCAGATATTATTGTATACCCTGCTGCATGCAGTGACCTTCATGAAGAGGTAAAGAAGATAGCAGAGATAAGGAAGGTAAAGAGTGGATCATGGATTCTTTCAGGAGACACTTTCAGTAAGAGAAATGCCGGTTCCAAAGCGGAATCTCAGGCACGTTTCAGGGCTTCAGTTAAGAATAGGAGCGATGGTTCCTCGGAAATAGAGATAGGTTTTGAGGAGGGGGTTTTCAAATATACCATACCATTTAATGACCGCGCATCGGTTGAAAACTCAGTGACTGTAGCCGTCACTTCTGTTCTTGCAGGCATACCGGAAGGGAGTATTGCTGAGGGTATGAAACGCCTGCAGCCCGTTGCAATGAGGATGGCTGTCAGGAGCGGTATCAATAACTGCACCCTGATAGAAGATCTCTTTAATTCCGATACCGTCTCACTGAAAATGGCAATAGATTTTCTGAAAAACCACCCCGGAGAAAAACACACTGTGATATTGTCAGACATAACAGATGCCGGAAGAGATCAAAGAGAGATTGCCGGGGAGGTGGCCGGAATCCTGAAGAGGGCAAACGTTTCACGCTTTATAGGTATCGGACCCGGCCTTGCAGCTAACAGTGAATTATTTTCCGGTGCTTCTCAGTTCTACAATACAACCTCAGAATTTGCTGATGCTTTTACGCTACTTGAGTTTTCTGATGAAGTAATACTTATAAAAGGGGCAGCCTCGTTCGGCTTCGACAGTATAGTAACGTTGCTGGAACTTAAGAAACATACTACCGTACTCGAAGTAAATCTTGACGCGATACTCCACAATGTAAGGCGGGTGCGATCGATGCTGAAACCGGGGGTCAGGCTTATGGGTATGGTAAAGGCATTTGCTTATGGATCAGGTATCTCTGAGATAGGCACTCTGCTGGAACGCAATGGCGTTGATTACCTTGGCGTTGCCAATGCCGACGAGGGAGCTGAACTGAGGCAGGCCGGAATAACGGCACCTGTACTGGTTATGATACCCGATGAGTCATCATATGATACAATTATCAGGTACAACCTCGAGCCTGAGTTGTACAGCTTCAGGGTACTGGAAGGATTTATACGTGTAGCCGCCAGATACGGCCTTACGGAGTGGCCGGTACATATCAAACTCGACACCGGAATGCACAGACTGGGGTTCCAGCCTGAAGATGCGGAAAGACTTTCAGGAATACTGAAGAAGACAGACAGTGTCAGAGTGGCCACTGTTTTTACCCATCTTGCTGCAACAGAGTCGGAAGCTGATGATTTCAGGACAAAGAAACAGGCATCAGTTTTTGAATCGGTTTATGAATCGCTTGTTGCTGCGATTGGTTATCACCCTGTAAGGCACATGCTTAACAGCTCGGGCATACTCAGGTTTCCTGAATTGCAGTTCGATATGGTGAGACTTGGGATTGGGCTGTACGGACTTGCCTCCGTTGATGATATGCAAATGAGACATACCTCAAGGTTTATATCAGCTATCTCACAGATCAAAGCTGTAAAAGCCGGTGAGCCGGTAGGTTATGGATATACAGATGCTGCCGGCCACGACAGGCTGATAGCAACCATCCCGGTAGGATATGCCGACGGCCTGAGCAGGCAGATGGGTAATGGCAGGGGGTCGGTATGGATAGATGGTAAGAAAGTACCTATCGTCGGTATAATATGCATGGACATGTTCATGGCAGATGTGTCAGACACCAATGCAGCAGAGGGAGACCCGGTAGAAATATTCGGTGATAATATTTCAGTACGTGAGGTGGCAAAGATTTGCAATACAATTCCGTACGAGATAATAACCTCAATCCCACCCCGCGTCAGGAGGGTGTTTTACCATGAAAGCTGAAACTGACTAGCCCAGTTCGCTGATACGTTCGAGCCTTGAGGAATCGAGGATCTTTATCTTCCTGCCTTCAAGAGCTATGACGTCTTCAGAGGCAAATACCGACAGAGTACGGATAGCATTAGACGTGGTCATGTTCGACAGATTGGCAATATCTTCCCTTGAGAGATATACCTTTATTGTCAGTCCGTCGTTTTCAAGACCGTAGGTGTCGCGCAGAACAAGAAGAGATTCAGCAAGCCTTCCCCTGATGTGCTTCTGGGTGAGAGAAACTGTCCTGTTGTTCGAAAATTCCAGCTCTTTGGCTATTATTTTAATAAACCTCAGCGCCAGATCGGGATTCTTTCTGATGATTTTCATTATCGCATCCTGTTCGAACATACAGATGGTAGTATCTTCAATGGCTATTGCCGTGGCGGAGTAGGAAGAATCTGCGAACAGGGCACGGTAGCCGATAAGGCCCTGCGGACTAACCATCCTCAGAATCTGATCTCTTCCTCCAACACCCTCCTTGTAGACTTTAACCTTTCCCGTAGCCAGGCAAATAAGTCCATGAGGTCTCTCGCCCTCCATGAAAATAATTTCCCCTTTCCTGTAATGCGCGTAAGTGTGATGCTGTACCAGTACCTCCTTCTCCTTAATGGTTAAACCCTTAAGCATTGAGCAGGAACCTTCCAGGCATTGTTCTACGTACGGATTCTTATACTGCATGGCTTAAACTATGTTGAATAACATAGACAAAGTTACAAAAAGATTGATATAATCGTAAAATTAACATTTTTTAACATACTCAGTTTCAGTTAGTTGTAAGGTTCACGACAACAGATTTTTACTAATATGTTATTGAGCATGAAATGTTGCTGTGAGCATGATATTTGTCATTACCTGCTTGTTCGCAACAGCGATTTCTGCAACATAATGGTAATAATTCCTGTATCCGGGCAGGAGTTGGGATTTGAATTTCAAAAGGTGAAACCTGAGATCAGCGGTATCCTTCTGCCGCTACCGAATGCTTTTGAAGATACTCTTACAGATGGTGGGGCCTGATATCTTTTGTATTCATTACTATTTACCATTTTGACGACTCTTTTCACTGTTTCTTCCCCGAATCCTTCTTCTATTATTGTTTGCGGGTCTCTCAGCAACTCGATATATCTGAACAGTATTTCGTCGAGTATTTCGTAAGGGGGAAGCGTGTCGGTATCTTTCTGACCTGCTTTAAGTTCAGCAGAAGGTGGTTTTGTAATTGAGTTTTCGGGTATTATCTCTTTATCATTATTAATATAGCGTGCGATTCTGTAGACATCGGTTTTGTAGATGTCACCGAGAGGTGAGATTGCCCCGGCCATGTCTCCGTAGAGTGTTCCGTATCCGGTTGCGGCTTCGCTCTTGTTTGAAGTATTCAGTACCAGATATCCGAATTTATTGGAATATGCCATTAGCAGAACAGCTCTTATCCGAGCCTGAATGTTCTCTTCCGTAGTATCGCCTGTGGTTCCTTCGAAGAGAGGTTTGAGGGCTTCCTCGAAACCCAGATGGGGCTTCTCAATCTCTATCTTTTCCCATTTAATGCCGAGGTTTTCTGCCAGCCTTACAGCGTCAGAAAATGAGTGCTCTGAGGAGTACCTTGACGGCATCATCAGTCCGGTTACATTTTCGCTGCCAATTGCTCTTACTGCGAGTGCGGCGCATACAGCTGAGTCGATACCGCCTGACAGGCCAAGCAGTACTTTTTTCTGACCGGTTTTGAGGAGATAGTCACGCAGGCCTGTAATTACAGCATCATGAATTAGTTCTGCCTTGCCTGGTACAGGAGAAATTTCACTCTTTTGTATACTCTCTATCTCATCAGTGCAGATTGTGAGCGATGCTTCGGTGAAAAAAGGAAGACGGGCTTTGATATTTCCCTGATTGTCTATTACCAGCGAGGCTCCGTCGAATACAAGGTCGGTATTTGCACCTGTCTGGTTAACCATTATTACAGGCTTCCTGTATCTGGCTGCTTTACTTTTGAATATTTCTTCTTTAACTGCAAGCCGGTTATGGGCGAACGGTGCTGCTGAAATATTTATTACCAGATCGGGATTGAGGTGGCTGAGCTCTTCCATCGGTGATATTCTGTAAAGGCTGACATCACCTTTTTTATGGTTAAATGGTTGCTCGTCCCACAGATCCTCACAGATGGTTAAGGCAATCTTTCTGTCCTTATAGCTTACTGTCCTGAACGTGTCACAAGGTTCGAAGTAACGGTACTCGTCAAAAACGTCGTAGGTAGGCAGGAGTGCTTTGCTGATAATGTCAGTGACTTTACCGTCAGCCAGAAAGAGTGCCGAATTATACAGCCTTTTCCCTTTTGGGTTATTGTTTCTGGTAGGGGCTCCCACAATTGCTGCTATCGATTGACATTCAACGGCTATTATGTTGACAGCCTCTTCTGTAAGCTTCAGGAATTTTTGTGATTCCAGCAGATCCATTGGAGGATAGCCGGTGACACTGAGTTCGGGAAAGACTACCAGATCAGAACCTTCAGATGCCGCCTTCCTGATTGCGTCGCATATCTTCTGGCAATTGTAGCTGATATTACCGGGGTGCGGGTTTATTTGCGCGAGGGTTATCTTCATAATCGTTTGTTTACAGATCAGAAGAAGATACCAAGCCTGAATCTGATTAACCTGACAACACTCTTGTCAGCTGGCTGTCCGGTATTATCTATGGTCACGTCGGTAAAACCGCTTTCATACCCGACTCCGACTATCAGTAGTGTTGAACCTCCTATAGAGTATTCTGTTCCGGCCTGTAAATGATAACCCAGATGAAACTTGCTTATCTCGTTCGACCCGGCTTCTTTTTCAATTCCGGCAGCAGGTATTGAGATGGTGCCCTTATTCAGAAAACCGGCATCGAGACCTGCGTCGGTGAATATTGCCAGATAGCCTATCTGGTTAGTTCTTAGTCTGAGCCCTGCCGGAATGATTATGTACGAGGCAGAGTAGATGGCTTTGTCTCCCGGAGCGACAGTGGTCTGGAAGTTTGTAAATTCGAAGGTAGTCTCCTGGGTCGAGCTCTGTACGCCCCCTGTTTTCAGGTAGGATAAACCGGTTGAGAAAGCATAGTTCCTGCCGAAATAGTAGTTGATGGCAAGACCGCCGGAGAACCCTGCCCTCAGTCCTCCCCCTGAAATATTATCTGCATCGGATGAGATCCAGCCAACCAGAGGATCACCGTAAAGTCCGAGATGCAGCTGCTGACCCCTTACGTTTTCTATATTAAGTGCGCTGACAGTTATTACGACTGCCATTAATCTGAGATAAGTTATAATATTCTTCATAGCCAGATCGTTTTGATTGCAAAATTAACAAAAATCCAGGGTAATGATAAGAATTATGGGCATTAACTCCGGTCCTGCACAGTTACTTTATGCCTCTGAAGCCGGGAGTATGGTGTCGCGAATTTATTTTAATTGTTACTTTGCGGTTACGATAATAAGTGTGATATGAAGCGGTTTTTTATTCTCATGACTCTTGTTTCTGCAATTATGATTTTATCGTGCAGAAGAAATGAGTATGTTGTTGATTTGTCGGGAATCAATGTTGACCTTTCCATTATGCGCCTTGAGGAAGATCTCTTTTCTGTTGATTCAGGGTCAGTTAAGGAGAGAGCTCCCGGGTTGATTAATAAATATGGTGATTTTATGCAGCTTTTCAGTTATGTAATAAATACCGGCGATGTTGAAAGTCCGACATGGCATGAGTATTTATCGATGTTTGTCAACGACAGGCTGAATAACGAGGTATATGCTGCCGTAGAGGCCGTTTACTCTGATATAGGCGATATTGAAGAGGATTTAATTCAGGCCTTCAGGCATTACAGGTATTATTTTCCTGAAGAGGTTGTACCGTCGGTATATACTTGTATTACAGGATTTAACAACAGCATAATAATAGGTGATTCAGTTCTGGGTATTGGTCTTGACAGGTATCTTGGTCCGGAGACTGAGTTTTACAGCAGGCTTGGTATCTACAAATATCTTACTCTCAGGATGGACAGGCCTTATATTGTTCCTGACTGTATGTATGCCTGGGCAACGACGGAATGGGATTATCATGAATTGGAGTATGGTGCTGACAATGTGTTTTCCAGGATCATACATGAGGGAAAGTTGCATTATTTTGTCAGGAGAATGCTTCCTCAGGCTGATGAAGAGGTTATCTTCGGGTTTACTGCTGATCAGATGAAGTTTTGCAGGAACAATGAGGATCTTATGTGGACCTATCTTGTAGAGCATGACCTGCTTTTTTCAACCGATCAGCTGGTTGTGAGGAAGCTTACAGGTGTAGCACCGTTCACATCATATTTTACGAATGAATCACCCGGAAAGGCTGCGGTATGGATTGGTTTCAGGATAGTTGACCAGTATATGAAGAGAAACCCGGGTGTGGCTCTTGGTGATCTTATGGCGATGACCGACTACCAGCAGTTATTGTCAGGAGCAAAATATAACCCGTAAAAAAAGGCGGGCCATATCTGGCACCGCCTTAAAGATTTTTTTATTGATTGCCTGTTATTCGGGGTGGATAGCCTCTACCGGACAGACGTCGGCGCAGGCTCCGCAATCGGTGCATATATCGGGGTCGATTTTATAGATGTCTCCCTCGGATATTGCCTCAACCGGGCACTCATCGATACAGGTTCCGCAAGCGGTGCAATCATCAGTGATAACGTAAGCCATGATCTCTATTCTTTTTGGTTAATGAAAATTCAATGTGTCACAAAAATACTTTTAAATTTTATTTTCCCAAAATTTCAAAAACTATTTGAAAGCATATTTAGGCGATCATGCTTCAGAAGTCGAGGCTGAAGCTGAGGTAGAACACTGGGGGCATCCGGTATTTGTTTTCTATACCCCAGGCATAATCAGCCCTTACAAAGTATCCGAATACCTGTGCACGTATACCGGCTCCGTAACCTGCCACTATCGGATCGCGGTTACTGTCGAGCACCACAGTAATCGGCCCGCTCACAATAGTTTCGGTATCGTATGCATTTTCTCCCGCCCAGGGATGGATGCCTGACCATGCAGTACCGATATCTCCGAACGCGATAACCTGGAGGCTGTTAAGAAAATTGTTCTTAAGAGGATGGCCTGCAAAGTATCTGATAAAAGGCCAGCGTATTTCGCTGTTTATCAGGGTGAAATTGTTGCCGTTGCGTACGTTCTGGATGAATCCCCTCATATTGGTGGCAATAGCCTGGAACCCGTAATTCTGTGTAGGGTCGACGGGGATTGAATTGTCGAACATGCCGTTTGGATTGAAAAGGAAGCCCATCCAGTTGTCGACGCCTCCGAGGTAGTATATTAATTTTGTAGGCCCGAATGATGTACTTGCAGCAAACCTGTTTGCCCATATCAGCTCGCGGTGGATTTTCAGGTAATGCCTGAAGTCAGCTCCAACCACGAACATATCAGATTTCTTTGTTGTAACCTCGCGGTAGTATTCTCCGAAAATCTTGAAGCGGGTTCCGTAGTAAATATTGACAGCTCTTTTGCGGGTGTTGTCATAAACAGCCTCTGCCTTAAGGCCTGCCCAGTGACGATTAACAGTGGGCTCTGATAGAGATGCCATATCGGTTGACAATATGGTGTACCTGTCGTATCTGTAAATCATGGTGCCCTTCAGAGCAAATGCTTCGGTAAAAGGCTTCGACAGGGTCAGGTAGTTGTTGTGACTGTGAATCTTGTAGTAATTCTCCTCATTCGACGTAGTAAATGATTGTCTGTGGAATAGATACTGTTTGTCATATTTTCCTTTGAGGCTTTCAAGACTTAGCAGGTATTCGTTACTGTCAAAATTACCGGAGAATCTGAAACCGCCGGTTACCTTGAAGTTTTCAAACAAATCTACTGTTCCGATTTTGGTAAGAAGATTGAGGCCGGGATTAAAATAGGGTGCTCCTCCGTTGAAAGCCTGGTATGAGTTGTTCAGGAAACTGAAGTCGACCTGGCTTGCCACGTAATTATTGTAGAAGGCGGTCAGATAGACACGTTCTTCAGGGAATGACATTCGCCCTGTATCAAGGTCGATGTCCATATAATCCTTCTTCCAAAGCTGTTCGTAGTAGTTCTGTTTTTCCTTTTCGAAGACATAGTGGTTTATATCGATCGGCTCGTCTGTGAGGTAGTACTCATAGAGTGGTTTTGTAAGAGTGTCACGTCGTTTTCTGTCTTCCTCGATAAGCCATTGCCTGATCCTGTCAATTGAGTCAGCCCTGTGCAGGAATTCGTTTCTCTCCTCCCTGTAGCGGGTGTCTGTTATGTTTTCCTCTGGTATAGTGGCAGCGTTTGATGATGCCCTTCCTATTCTGAATCTGTCCTCGCGTATTGACACTTCTGCAGAAATGTCGTTGCCTGCATCATAGTCGTAATCGAGAATTGAGAACCTGTAATCGGTTACGGGTTCAGACCTGATAAAGTATCTGTAGTGGGTAATTGTATCAATATAACTTATGGTACTGTCGAGAGTGCCGAGGAACCTGTTGTACACTCCGTTGTCATTCCCTATGAATGTAATACCACGGTTCAGGGTCTCATCCGGCATTAAACGGTCACTGAAATTCTCATCTGATAATCGCTGCAACAGATTGCCGGGGCTGTTAAGCCGGTATGAGAACAGATTGAATACATAATCGGTTTTTTCAAGCGGATCTCCGGTATTGCTGAGGGTATCACTCAGCCTGTTAGAGGAGAATAGTATCTCATTATTTCTGTTTTTCAGGAACACCGGATGTAGATCGTCGGCTACATCATTGGTGATCTGGTCGTTTGTCGCAGATGCAATTGTGTGAATATAGATGTCTGTCATGCCGTTGCGCACTGCCGACATAACCAGTTTAGTTCCGTCAGGGGAGTATTCGAAGGAGAGAACCTTCTCAAAGTAGAGCAGGTTTAGTTCCTGGATACTCTTTTCATCGGTGCGGTAGAAGTAGATTTTTAATGCTCCCTTTTCTTCATTTATAAACGTAAGGATGCGACTGTTAGGGTGCCATCCTGTTACCGGGTAGGTATAGTCAATTATCTGTTCAATTTTAGGTTCTGCTGCAAATATTCTTTTTCTTTTGCCTGTCTCTTCGTCGTACAACCATATCCGCCGCCTTCCCCAGTCATTTGTAACCCATGCAATGTAGCGCCTGTCGGGGCTCATCCTTACCGATTGAATTCTCTGTTCTTTCCGGGCTCTTCTTATAAGGTCAGGGGCTGTCTCGGAGGTCGGATTTTCCTCGCTGAAATACTCTTCGAGATACTCTTTCCATTCATCTGAGAGCTCCCTGAGCTTATGTCCAAGTACGTACATGAATCCGTCGTTGATATTCCTGTATACCTTTGTGAGGTATATTATATTAGGTATGATCGGATCACCAAAAGTGTCGGCAATATACCTCCAGAATGACATGCCTGCATACAGAGCGTCGTCATACTCCAGATGGTTAAGGTTTTTGTAGCGTCCATCCCTGAATCCTTCGCGTACCCTGTTCTCGGCATTAAAATTCCAGGTTCCCGCAACATATGCTACCAGGCCTTTGATGTACCAGTCAGGAAAGTATATCTGTGAAGAGCTGCTGGTACGGTCTTTAATATCAGCGTTATTAAGCATTTCATTGATAAGGACTTCTGCTATAGAGGAGGAGATCTGGTGGTTTAAGGATTCACGGTCGCCTCCGTAATAGAGCATTACCTTGTTTTTGATAATTCTGCTGTAGCCACCTGTATTATAGTCTTCATCACCCTGTACAAGGCCGATATTATTCTGCCGGTAGTCGGCATGTTTGTTATAGATAATGAAGATCATTCTTTTCTCGAGCTGGTAATCGAAGTAATCTTCGAGTTCGGCAAGCCGTTTTTCGGCATAGTTTGCTGTATACCTTGCCAGATCGCGGCCTTCTTCATTGAAATAGCAGTCGAAATTATCAAATCTGTAATATGACCAGAAAAAGTCATAGTGCTGCACGCGGTTTTTCCCGAAAGCCATCTGCATGCCGTTATAAAACTGGCCGCATGTATGGTGTGGTGCAACCATTAACCCGGCAAAAAGGGTCATTATGTAAATCAGTCTCTTTTTCAACCTGAGATGATGTTCGGTTACTATGACCTAAACGGCAAAACTAAGATAATATGTTCGAAAAATGGATAAAAAATTAAACTTTATTACTTTTGTACGTCCGTTAAGTCATAGCTCTCTGGCGTAAAATTTGTTCCTGGTGAAAAAGGACAAAAACTTGTGGCAGTTGCAATGGTTTGACATTACTTTTAAAAAAAAGCGATAGTAAGATGAAAAGAGTTATTACTTTATCTATAATGGGAATACTGTCAGTGAGTCTGCTGGCACAGCCCAGGCTTCAGTTCAGTGAGACAAGGCATGACTTCGGAGTCATGAAAGAGGATGGTGGCAGAAAGACATATGATTTTATTTTTAAAAATGATGGAGACGGACCTCTGGTAATTACAAATGCGACACCCTCATGCGGATGTACGACGCCGGAATGGACAAGGGAGCCTGTGCCTCCGGGTGGCAGCGGTTATGTAAGAGCCATAATGGACCCCATGAATATGCCTGGTCCTTTCAGAAAGACCATTTCAATTCACTCAAATTCAAAGCCGTCGCCGGTGGTCCTTATAATTGAAGGAAACATCACGCCGAGGGAGAAGACCATTGAAGAGTTGTACCGGTGGCCTCTGGGGGGGCTCAGGTTTGAAAGTCAGCATCTGCCATTTGCCACAATCAGGAAGAATGAGAAAAGCATAAAGGTTATGCCTGTAATAAACACATCTGATCAACCGGTCACCCTGGAATTTGAAAACCTCCCCCGTCATCTGTCCATGAAGGCCAATCCCGAAACACTTAAGCCAGGCCAGAAGGGTATTATACAGGGCACATATGACGCATCACTTCACAGCGGCTGGGGTACTGTAAGCGATCTTGTCAGGATCAAACTTAACGGAGAATTGATGAATGCAGCATTTTTGTACATCACTGCTTCATTGGTTGAAGATTTCTCATCGCTTTCAAGAGAGGAACTGGCCAACGCTCCTGTTATTAAGCTTGAAAGCAATGAGTTCAATATTGGCAAAATGCCTGTTAACCAGACTAAAGAGGTTGAATTCAAGTATGTTAATGAAGGTAAGAGGGACCTCATAATAAGATTTATAAGATCGACATGTGGATGTACGGCTATTCAGCAGGGCAAGTCGGTAATCGCTCCCGGAGAATCTGCATCCATAAAGGCAGTCTTCAGTTCAGGTGCAAATCCGGGTCTGCAGCATAAGAATATTTATGTCTACACCAACGATCCGAAAAACTTTGAGATCATACTTACCATTAAGGGAGAGGTGGTAAGATAGAAATGGACCGAGGAGAGGAGTACAAGAGTGCCCTGAATGTTCAGAAGGGGGTTACCCAGCCTCCAAGCATCAATCCCGATGCCCTGAACCGTCTGCGAAAAAGCAGGAAGAAGCTTTACCGTGTAGAGGAGTATGTAGACGGTATTCTGTCAGGCAACAGGACTATTCTCAGTCAGGCCATCACGTTGCTTGAGAGTTCGTTGCCTGAGCATTATGAAACTGCACAGGCTGTGATTGAGAAATGCCTCTCTTATTCGGTAGATTCTGTCAGGATAGGTATTACCGGTGTACCCGGAGCAGGTAAGAGCACCTTTATTGAGACTTTCGGAAAGCTGGTAACCTCGAAAGGTCACAAGCTTGCTGTGCTGGCTATTGATCCGTCGAGTGAACACACCGGAGGGAGCATTCTGGGTGACAAGACAAGAATGGAGACGCTCAGCACTGACCCAAATGCCTTTATAAGGCCCTCTCCGTCGGCAGGGACGCTAGGTGGAGTTGCCAGAAAAACAAGGGAGACAATAATCCTCTGTGAGGCTGCCGGTTTTGATACAATATTCGTTGAAACTGTTGGGGTAGGACAGTCAGAGACTGTTGCCAGTTCAATGGTTGACTTCTTTTTGCTGCTGATGCTGGCAGGAGCGGGCGATGAACTGCAGGGAATAAAAAGAGGGATAATGGAGATGGCCGATGCAATTGCAATTACCAAAGCTGACGGAACAAACCGTATGAGGGCCGAGATGGCACGCATTGAATATCAGAACGCACTTCACCTTTACCCCGCCCCTGAATCAGGATGGACACCCAAGGTAGTAACCTGTTCTTCGGTTGAGAGCTTTGGAATACATGAAATATGGCAGATCATTTCAGATTATGTCTCTTATACCCGGGATTCAGGTTATTTTCGGGAGCTAAGAAAAAGACAGGCTGTTGTCAGAATGCACGAAACCATAATTGACCATCTGAGGAGTTCCTTCTATACAGACTCAGAGATCGCAAAGATGCTCCCTGACCTTGAGCGGCAGTTGCATGACGGTGTCATCACATCATACAAGGCAGCATGGAAATTATTGAATAAATATTTCAATAAGCGCTAAGAAGCTGATTTTTTGTTATTTTTGACCCGCGAAAAACCAAACTAAGTAGAACTCAATTTCAACAAACATGAAGAAACTAGCATTCCTGATTTTATTAGTACTGGCAATGGTTGCCTGTACAACCGGAAAGAATTATGTAATAACCGGAGAGATTGACGGCGGTGACAATATAACCATGGTACTGCAGACAAGAGTGTCGGGAGAGACGGTGCTGATCGATTCAGCGGTTGTAACCGACGGTAAATTTACTATTCAGGGTGGATCTGTGGATTATCCTGAACAGGTTCAATTGGTTGCAAGAGGTAAGAGGGGCTCTCTGTCTTTCTATCTCGATAATGCCAGGATAAATATCAGGGGCCATGTTGACAGCCTCCCACTGGCGGTTGTAACAGGATCCGTAACACAGGATGAGGTATACGAACTTGCCGCTAAGGTAAAACCGATACAGGAGAAAATGATGGAACTAAATGGTCAATACAGGGAGGCTGCCCAGGCTGATGACATCGAAACAGCTTCTGCCATCAGGGAAGAAATAATCAAGCTTGGCGATGAACAGCGAGCCCTCAACCTTGAATTTATTACAACGAGAACTGCTTCCTTCCATTCACCTGTATTGCTCAGCCCAATGGTGTCGCTTGACAACATAGAGGAGATAGAGGGTTACTATAATGCATTTACTGCTGACGTGAAAGCCTCAAAGGCAGCAACCGACCTTGCTGACAGATTGGCTAAGATGAAGTCTGTGTCGGTGGGACAGAAGGCTCCTGACTTTACTCTCAATGATGTGGATGGCAATCCAGTCTCTCTCTCTTCCAAAGTAGGCACCAAACTGCTTATGCTTGATTTCTGGGCTTCATGGTGTGGCCCATGCAGGGCTGTTAACCCCGATAAGGTAAGAACCTATAACGACTTCAAGGATAAAGGATTTGATATTATTGCCGTCTCACTTGACAGAAACAGGGAAGATTGGCTGAAGGGAATCGAGGAGGACAAGCTCACATGGACTCATGTGTCAGCCCTGATATACTGGGACTGCCCCGTCCGTCTTTTATACGGAATCAATTCAATTCCGTCCAGTGCCCTGATTGACGAGAATGGTATTATAGTAGCAAGGAATTTGCGTGGACAGGCTCTGTATGATAAAGTAAGCGAGATACTGGGTAACTGATTCATTTGTCACTTCAGGTTTAGGGCGGCGCTTTTGAAGCTGTGCGTTGTCCTTAAAGTCAATTTGATTATCTTAGAACCCATGTTCTAACAATAATCAAATTGACTTTATATGAGAAAGCCGTTTTTTACAATTGCGCTGCTGTCGTTTGTAATTCTGCTTCAGGCACAGACGACAAAGCAACCCCTTGGATGGGATGACATTGAGTCATGGAGGCGTATTACCGAAACCATTATTTCACGTGACGGAAATTATATTGCCTATAAGAGTGAGCCATGGGTAGGTGATCCTGTTCTGAAAGTATTCGATAAAAAAGGTGCCGGGATGGCAACCTGGAACTGTGCAACGGGTGCAAGGTTTACCTACGACTCCGACTATCTTATCTTTACGGTTAAGCCGGCATATGAAACTGTACGCGAGCTGAAGGTCAAAAGGGCAAAGAGGGAGGAGATGCCCGGTGACACTCTTGCCATATGGCCGGTCGGGGGCACAATGGAAAAAATACCCTCCATAAGGTCATTCAGGATTCCTTCAGAATGGGGAGGCTGGATGATGTATCAAGCAGAGCCGGCATCATCCCAATCAGAAGATGGCAACCGCGAGGGGAGACAGGCAAAGAGGGAGTCGGCAACAAACGGATATACTCTGTATTTAAGAAATCTTAATAACGGAGAGGTTAAGACATTCCCTTTTGTTACAGCCTACGATTTTGCCGCTGAAACCAGTTTTGGGTATTTTGTTTCTACAGGCGATGGTAATGGCTTTGCCCCTGGTTTGTATACATATGATTTTTCAAAAGGAGAATTATTTAATATTGTTGAGGGAAAGGGCAGGTTCAGGCAGATCACTTTCGGAAATAAAGGAACAATGCTCGCTTTCGTATATAACGGCGATGAATCAGACAAGCTGGCAAACAACGGATCCCTTATGTATGGTCCGGTCAACGGACCTGTAAAGGGAATCGTAAGCAGAGAAGGGCTCAATCAACAACAGGATTGGATTATAAGTGAGAACGGAAGGGTTTCCTTTTCTGATTCAGACGAGAGGATTTTTTTCGGTACTGCCCCGGCCAACAGGCAAAGAGATACTGTAAGACTTGATGAAGACTGGCCAAACGTTGATATCTGGCACTGGAACGAAGGAGTTCTGCACACACAGCAGGTAATTAACAGGACTCGTGATTCGAGGCGCTCATACCAGACTGTACTTAACATCAATAGCGGGAGAATATTGCAACTCGCAACGCCCGAAATACCTGATATAACATTAATTAATGGAGGTGATAACGATATTGCTGTAGCTTCCTCAAATATTCCTTACCAGGTCGAATCGATGTGGAGCAGCTCACCGGGAAGGACAGATATATGGCTTATCAACCTGAATGATGGCAGCAGGGAGCAACTCAAAACAGGCTTTCGTGGCAGGATGCAACCATCAGGAGACGGAAAATACCTGGTGTGGTTCACCGCAGCTGACAGCTCATGGTATACTTACAGGTTGTCGGATGGTAAGGAGGTCAGAATAACAAATCCGGCTGTGATACCGGCAGCAAGTGAGACCAATGATGTTCCAAATCCACCGGGGTCTTATGGTATTGCCGGGTGGATTGATGAAGACCAGTCAGTACTCATTTATGACAGGTACGACATATGGAAGGTGAATCCTGATGGCGCATCAGCGCCGATAAGGGTTACAACAGACGGACGTGAGAAGAGTATTGTCTACAGGATGATCAGACTTGAAAGCGAAAGAGGAGAGACCCTTAATCCGAAGGAAAAGTTATACCTATCGGGACACAATGATATTACACGTGGGGAAGGATACTATACAGTAAATATTTCAAAGCCCGGGGTTCCCTCCTTGCTGATGGGAGGCGACTACAGCCTCAGCACTCCGGTGAAGGCTGAAGATGCAGGCACCGTGGTGTTCTCAAGGGAGACATTCAGCGAGTTTCCCGATCTCCACATTACTGATACTGAGTTCAGAAAACCAGTAAGAATAAGCGACGTAAATCCGCAACAGAAAAATTTCATCTGGGGTAGTGCAGAGGTGGTAGGCTGGACATCGCTTGATGGCATCAGGGTTGAGGGACTTCTTTACAAGCCTGAGAACTTTGATCCGTCAAAGAAGTACCCGATGATTGTCAACTTTTACGAAAAGAGTTCGCAGGGATTACACAGCTACAGGAATCCTGAACTTCACCGTTCGACGATTGACTACCACTATTACACCAGCAACGGGTACCTGGTTTTCAATCCCGATGTTCACTACCGTGACGGATATCCCGGTGAAAGTGCGTTTAATTGTGTGATGCCCGGCGTTACAGCACTGATAGCAAAAGGATTTGTTGACCCGGAAAGAATTGGTGCACAGGGTCACAGCTGGGGAGGATACCAGGTAGCTTACATGGCTACCCGTACGAATCTTTTTGCAGCTATTGAATCGGGAGCTCCGGTGGTTAATATGTTCAGTGCGTACGGAGGCATAAGATGGGAGACAGGTCTGAACAGAGCTTTCCAGTACGAGCATCAGCAGAGCAGAATAGGTGCATCTATCTGGGAGATGCCATTACGGTATTTTGAGAATTCACCTTTGTTTACAATGGATAAGGTGAACACACCAATTTTGATAATGGCTAATGACCAGGACGGACATGTCCCATGGTATCAGGGTATTGAATATTTTATAGCCCTGAGGAGACTGGGTAAACCGGCCTGGATGCTCAATTATACCGGAGAACCACACTGGCCTCAGAAACCACAGAACAAAAAGGATTTCCAGATTAGAATGGCCCAGTTCTTTGATCATTTCCTGAAGGGCAAGCCGATGCCTTTATGGATGAAGGAGGGTGTGCCTGCCGTGGATAAGGAGTTTGAGCTTGGATATGGCTATTAGATTTCAGATTTCAGATTTCAGATTTCAGGAATCAGATATTATTTAATCTCTTCGAGGATAAAGCCTGCGCCCCTGACGGTACGTATGTCTATGCCACTGTCGGGGGCGAGGTATTTCCTTAACCTGCTGATAAATACGTCCATACTTCTGCCGAGAAAGTAGTCATCTTCACCCCATATTTCGGTAAGGATATCTTCACGCGACATCATCTTGTTCTTGTTGATGATCAGGAACCTCAGCAACTGGGCTTCTTTCAGCGTGAGTTTCTCTTTCTGACCGGCGCAGATAAGCTCGAGTGTGTTGAATTTTAAAAGAGTCGAGGATATTGTATAATCGTCGTTCACAGATGAATAAACCCTGCGCAGGATGTTATTTATTCTCAGCACCAGGGCCTCAGGGTCAAACGGTTTGGTGATATAATCGTCGGCTCCCAGCCTGAGTCCCCTTATTATATCCTCCTTCATGCTTTTTGCAGTAAGAAAGATAAACGGCATTGAGGGAGATACAGCCCTTATCTTCTCTGCAAGAGTAAAACCATCCATTTCGGGCATCATTACATCCAGCACACAGATGTCAGGCTTGTTCAGGTTGAAACGGTCCCATGCCTTTTGACCGTCTGTTGCAAGGTCGACATCAAATCCACTCATAGTAAGATACTGTGATAGTATGTTACCAAAGTCGCGGTCATCTTCTGCAAGTAGTACTTTCATATTCTCATTGTTAGTTGTTGCTAAGTTTATACCGGCAGGATGATTGTAAATGTACTGCCCCTGCCTGGCTGGCTTCTGAGTTCTACCCTTCCGCCATGTGCTTCGGCTATGCGCTTGACGTAATAAAGCCCGAGACCAAGGCCCTTGGTTTTATGGATATCTCCCTGGGAAACCCTGTAGAACTTGTCAAAAATCAGCTTCTGATCACATTTACTGATACCCACACCATTATCAGATATCTTGATAATTACTTCGGTTCCGTCAGATGTAGCCTCTATTTTTACCTCAGGATTGATAGGCGAATACTTAACCCCGTTTGACAGAAGGTTGTTGATCATGGTAGTGAAGTAGGTCACATCTGCCTTAATGCTGATTCCTTCAAGACTGATGTTGTCGATTATAACTGCAGATTCTGAATGTCCGGCCCGGAAACCTCTGACAATATCGCTGAGTACCGGACCCACTGCCATTTGTTTCATCTCGGGCTCAAACTCGGTTCTTTCCCAAATGCTGATTTCAAGTATCAGATTGATAAGCTTATTCAGATTCACGCTCTGCTTTCCTATCATCCTTGCTGTCTCTATTATTTTATCTCTGCTGTTAAGAATCTTGTCAAGTTCAAGTGTTTTACTGGCAACGGTTATTGTTGACAGCGGAGTTTTCAGCTCATGGGTCATGTTGTTGATGAAATCGGTTTTCAGTTCAGATAATCTTCTCTCTTCCAACAGGTTTCTGTATGCCACGATAAAGATTATGACCACCACAGTTATACTCAGTATGCTTAAAATAAGTGATATGAGCATTTCACGGAATAATATTGCCCTTTTGCCCGTGATATCAATATAAAAATCAAATGATACTCTGTGATGATTGTTTTCGTTTTTGAAGCGGCTTACAAATATCTTTGATTTGTCAGACCTGTCGTTCAGATAGTCATCATTTACAAATATTGTATGTGTTGTGTTGAAATCTATCAGATCGAAAAAGTTGATTACAATAGAGGTGGATATTTTACCCTCAGAGTTATGCTTTGAGAAATACTCAGTCAGAAGCTTTGAAAGGTATTCTCTTTCACTAAGCATTTCAGCAATATCTGTTTTAATTATAGTTCTCACAGTATCCAGTTCCTCTGGTTTTGCATTCTTGTATATATCACTATTAAGGATTATACCTGAATAATATTCAATGTAAGCGAATGCAGTATCGAACCCGTTGGTTCTGTTTTCATTTTCAAAATAATCAAGTGCCTCTGTTGACAGCCGGCTGTATTTCATTCTGAAAAGCTCGTCTTTCTGCATCCATATCTGGCCTATGATATATGTCTGTACCGAAACCAGTACTAAAATTGAAAGGATACCTGCTGACAGATTTAACTTCTTTCTCATCTGACTATTTCGCCTTTTGGATTATGAGAGTAATAAATTTACCAAAAAATGTTCAATTGATTGGCAAATTATACTTATTAGACAACAAATCTGGTTAAAAAATCCAGGATGCTTAGTCTGCAACCTATCGTTAACCTGACGTTAACTCATCGTTAACAAAGGGTTGCAAAATGCAGCCTTATCTTTACACCATAAACAAATTAAAAATAGTTGTCATGAAAAAATATTTACACATTACACTGATACTAATGGCGGCAGGACTTATTATGCCTGTAGCTGCAGAGGCCCAGAAAGCAGGAACCACTGTTACGGTTGTTGAGAAAAAGGGATCGGAAGTCACAGCCAAGGAAAAAGCAGAGCTGCAGAAGCTTACAGAGCAGCAGAAGAAGGAGATCGAACAGCAGAAAAAGGAGATAGAAGAACAACTCAGGAGCCGGATTGAGGTGTTGCAAGGTGATATTAATTTGCGTCATCTTCGTTCAGGAGAAGTAGATTTTTATCTGTATGGACAGAACTCTCAGTCACGGGGTATGCCCCGCACAACATGGGATTTCTCCAGGACTATGAGTGAAAACAGCTCAGCGAAGGAGTACTCCTTTGAGGTCGAGAAGGAGATGAAGAATCTTTCGATGAGTATCTCCGGAATGTGCAAGACCGGTGAAATACGTATTGATATTCTGATGCCGGGTAATAGGTCCTATTCTGAAGTGGTTATTGATGAATATGGAAGCCTGAACTGGCGTAAATCATTTGAACTTAATGAAGATTCGAAAGATAAGGTAGGGATTTGGAAGTTCAAGGTCGCCACTAAAAATGCAAGCGGTAATTTCCGAATATCTCTATCGGCAAATTAGAATTCTGAATATTGAAGTCATGAAAAGAAGAGAGAGGCTGCCTCAAAAGGACAGCCTCTCTCTTCATATTCCATATATTTTATTTCGACTGAGCTGAAGCTCGTCCTCCCTTGACACTCTCCACCCTTACAGTGAATTTATTGCCACTGCTGACTATCCATTTGATTGTTACCGAAGAATTTCCCCTTATGTTAGGAATCTCCATTTTTTCGGGATTCTTCTTTTGTTCGGTAAAGACATCAAGGTTCTGCCCTGATGCAACCAGTCCGGCAATCACCTTTCCACCCTCGATATAGATATAGTTCGGCGGATCAATCCTGTATCTCAGGTTTTGAGCTGAGTGCGTGGGCATCATCCTTTTATTCTCGATTGTCGCGATCACCTCTTTCAATCCACCTCCGATATCGTTCACCTTTACCTCTGTTACTTCCAGTTTTGGAGTCTGATAGGCGTGATAAATAAGGAAAGCACTGTTTCTGTGTGCATCTGTTTCGAGTATGAACCCCGGATGCAGCCTGCCAATAGATTTAGTAAAACCTCCTATTTCAACCTTGCCGTGCTCAGGATGATCTACCTCTCTCCATGGGATGAATGCATCACTCATAAGCAGCAGTTTGTCAAAGTCATACTGATCCCAGTTAAACTGCGGAGCCTGCGGTGAACCGCCCAATCCTCTTTGCCTCGATTGTCCGGTCTGTTGTTCAGTCGCTCCGGTGCTTTGCTGATTGAACATCAGGCTTCCTGTCCATAGCTCATTGGAATAGACGAAAACACCCTGTGAGCCGTACCACCAGTCGAGTTCTCCACCCCAAACCGTATACATATCTCTCCATATTGTCAGCAGCCTGTAACCCGGAATCAGTTTTTCTCCTACTTTACCAATGGCATCTATCACCATATCATCTTCACGCGAGTAGACTTCCGATCCGCCTCCTTCCACCGAGGGGCCTCTCAGAACCATACCGCCTGTATTGTGATATGCCTGCGCTCCTGTAATGTTTTTGTGTTTCATGGCAAAGTCTCTTACAGCCTGGTTCTCAGGGAATGTAAAAGGATATTTGTCAGCACCCGACTGGATGAAATTAGGTCTCCAGTTATAACCCCAGTCACGGTTTCCGTCATATGAACCAGGGCCATCTTCATCTGTACGGCCATCGCCGTCATTATCTATCTGTCCTTCAGAGCCCAGCAGGTCATAATCACCCTTTTCACCCGGACCGACCCTGATCATCTTTCTCGGGTCGTTGGGATCGACCCTATACTGGCCGTCAGGATTTTTCTTGCGCATCTGGGATCTCTCACCGTCATTATTCATATCATCAAATCCGTCCTCGTCAAACAGACCGTCCCTGTCATCATCCCTGGGGGCCAGACCTGAGCGTGGTGTTCCGCCGAAATTCACAAAATGCTCTCGTCCGTCGGGATTAACAGTAGGAAATATATAGAAGGTCTTGTCGTGCAGCAACTCTTTAATGAATTCATTATTGTCATACATCTCGCAGAGGTACCATGCCAGATACATAGCCATTTCGGTTCCCTGGATCTCTATTGAATGGATGTTGGCTCCCACGTAATAACCGGGTTTGTGGTTATGGGGGACAGTTCCCTTCTCAGTAATTGTAAGATAATACATCTCCCTGCCCTGATAAGATTTTCCTGCCGATGTCATAGTTACCAGGTTGGGGTAGGCTTTTGACAGTCGATTGCAGAAATCTACGATTCCGGCATAGGTATGGTATCTGTTCCAGCTCATCGCCACTTTGGGCTTTACCGGTGTTCCTGCTGCCCTGAAGTAAAGCTCCTGTGACTGGGAGAAGACAATAGCAGAAAAGGAAAGCATTATCAGAGCTGCCAGTGCTGTTTTATATATATTTTTCATTTTTCTTGTTTTTATAAGATTTTCAAATATTTCTGACAGTAGTCTATTTAAGGTTTGCACTGATTGCAGCGGTACCGCAGTTTACATCCCCGGCCTTAACTGAAATTGTGCCTTTTCCTCTTATCAGCCAGCTGTATTCCTGGAAGCCGTTGCCTTCAATTCTTGCCATTTGCTGAACCTTTGTTCCGGTGATAAGGGTCTGTTTTGAATCGAGAGTAAGAGCTACCCTCGGCAGTCTGACAAACCTGTTTCTAACGCCTATCTCAGACAATGTCGGGAAAAGCCCTGTGTTCCCAACCTTAAGTGTAACCCTGAAAATGTCACCACCGGTGTTCTCAATGACCAGGTCGCTTATTTCGACAGAAGGGTGCATTTCAGCCATCTCTCTTATGAATTCGTAGTTTGAGTCTACTATATCCTTAACTTTTGAGGCTGGCGGGTTGATCATAACGAACGGTTTAATACCTCCAACTTCTGCTTTCTTGTCCGGAAATCCGGGATGCTTTATCTCAGTCCAGGGAACGAAAACCTCGCCCAGGTTGTTCTCTTCAGCGTACTTCAGGAATGAAGCCTCATCGGTTCTTCCTCTCTCTATTTCAGGCCACCATCCCGGAGTACTGTAACTGAAACGGCCGTAGTAGAAATATGCCCACTCCATGAAGTTGCCTCTTGCAGCAGGGTTGGGGGGACTGCCTTTTACGCCGGTGACGGATAAATATTTTTCACTTACGAGCCGGTTAACATTAGCGTCTGACCTTGCAATTTGCATTGTACTCCGGTCGCCGGCAGATGCTGCTGCGCCGCCTCTTGCTGCAATCATCCCCGTTGAAGCGCCTGATTGCCCACCAGCTGCCCCGCGACCAGACTGAGCTAGATTATCCTGCGGGCCGAAGCATATTGTGGCATATACATTCCACCTGTCGTAGAGAAAATCAGCTACGGCCTTTGTTTCAGGTTCAGATACTGCATGTATGCCGGCATAACGGCCGAATTCCTGATAGTTGTATGGCCAGTTGTTGTTGAAATTCACACCTCCGTCACCATCTTCATTGAATTGTCCGTCGTCGTCGTTATCAATTCCTTCGGAATATAGCATGTATTTACCCTTCTGCCCCCTTGCCGGATCGGCCGGTATAAGTATCCGGGGGTCTGAAGGACTTTCGATATGTGTGCCGTTAGGATCGAGGACCCTTAAGAGAGTTATAAATCCGTCATTATTCAGGTCTTCAAAAGGGTCTTCGCCTGTCTGCCAGTCGCGGTCGAGGTCTACAGACCTGCTGTTCCAGTTTCTCTCGTACCTGATATTTGAAAAATATTGTTCTGAAGCATCAGGACTGACATCAGGGAAGATATAAAAAGTAACCCTGGAGAGGAGTTCCTTTATTTCTGGGGCCGATGAGTTTTTAATAAGATTCTCGGCGATACCTGCCGCTATCTCTCTACCCAGCAGATAACTGCCTTCAATACCTCCAAGTACTGCAACTCCCGGTTTGGTGTTTTTGTCCCCGGTACCGATGGTCAGTACAAGAATATCCTTTCCCCCGGCTGTTTTAGTCAGCGACTCGATTTCACAAATCGCTGAATTTGTTTTTGCGAGGTTGTTCATGTCACGGTTCAGGACTGCATGGTCTCGATACTGACCGAGAGCGCCCGGATTTGCCAGAAATACCACTAAGGCAGTGGCAATGAGATGCTTAATCACAATTTTCATGCTCTTTAAGTTTGGATTAGATGAATTTTTTCAGAGAACCACCGGGTTCCATAGGTTAACAACATATATATAAGGTTGGAAAATTAATTAAATATGGGATTGGAGCGGGCAGTGAACGTCAATATAGTTCTGATTTTTAGTTTTTTTAACAGTAGATCATGATCAAACGTCAGAGCTCCTGATATTATCAATGCTGCGACATAAAATATATTCACTGTTATAGAGGGGGTTCCCGATGAACTCAAAAGTATCGTTTCTGTAATAGCCTGCTATATGTTCGGGAGGCAGGCAATAAACAAGCTCATCATTATCACTTACCCATGGTTTATCTTTTGACATCAGCTCCTCAATGCTCAGATCAAGCCGTTTCGAGGATGCCGCATACAGACTGTAGACTTTTCTTGGTATTGCTATCACAATAGTGAACGGCCCATATTCCTTTCTCTGAAAAAGAAAATAGGCAATTTCTATCTGTTCAGAGGGATTTATCCTGTCGCTTGTATGCGATAGCTGGTTCTCAAAGATAAAGCCTTCGGCAAGTATCTTATCAGCAATTTCCTCCTCTTTAGTATTATGCAGGAACACAATGCAATCCTCAAACCTCCTGAGTATGGAAAATAGAATATCGGCTTTTTGCTTCATCAGGAGACTTTGATTAAATCCGATCAAAAGTAACTTATCTCTATTTTATTTACAACACTTCACAGGGTTGTTGTGTTATATGTTAAATTTGTAATTCCAAACAATGATAGAATGAGCTACAGAGTTTTAGTTATCGTGCTGGTTGCACTGCTTTTGTCATTCTGCGGGAACCAGGGCCAGAAAAGTGAAAAGGAGATTATTTCCGCCAGTATTGCCCCTTTTAAATACTTTACCGAGGCTATTGCGGGTGATGATTTTACTGTAAACATAATGGTTCCTGCCGGAGCAGATCCGCATATCTATGAACCATCGATGGTGCAGGTGCAAAGCCTTGGCAATTCAGTCGCATATTTGGCAAATGGCTACCTCGATTTTGAACTTCCCTGGCTGCCCAGATTCTACCAGGTAAATCCGGGAATGAGTATCGTGTCGTTTGCAAATAACCAGGAACTCTTATATCAGAGTGCCTGGGAACATGGTGACCACTGGCATTATGAGGGGGTTGACCCTCACTTCTGGTTATCACCGGCTTCCGCACTGACGATTGTCTCAGACCTGAAAGCATTGCTGGTTTATATTAAACCAGAGAACAAGGAGCGATACGAGGAGAATTACAATAAGCTGGTTGAGTCGATACGCGATCTCGATAATGAAATTTCTGCTATGCTGGCTCCCTGGGAGGGCAGTTCGTTTATGATTTATCACCCTGTGCTGGGGTATTTTGCCCGCGATTACAATCTTGAACAGATAGCCGTGGAGCATGAGGGTAAGGAACCTTCTCCTGCTGATCTCAAAGGGCTGATCGACAAGGCTCGTGAAAAAGCTATCAGGACTATATTCGTGCAACAGGAGTTTGACAAGAAGAATGCGGAAGTAATAGCACGTGAGATTAATGCCAGGGTGGTAGTTATCGATCCTCTATCGGAAAACTGGCCCCAGGCGGTAAGGGATATTGCCTCAAATCTTGCGGAAAGCTTTGCGGCAAACAGATAAAAGTAATATATGGATTATATCCTGGAAATAGAGTCACTGAATGCCGGGTACAATGGTAATGTTGTACTGGAAAATATTAACCTGAGAGTCAGGGAAAATGATTATATAGGGGTTATAGGTCCGAATGGAGGAGGCAAGACAACACTTTTAAAAGTGATTTTGGGTTTGCTTAAACCATTTTCAGGAAGGATTTTGTTTCATGGAGGCTCTGTTGACAAAACCGAGATCGGCTATCTGCCACAGATGTCAGAGGGTGATGTAACCTTTCCCGTGACTGTTCTCGACGTGGTTTTGTCGGGGCTGATGATACGCAAAAGCGTGACAGGCAGAATGACACGCAGAGACAGGGTTCATGCCATGAGCGTTCTCGAGGAGCTGGGACTTGGCAGTATGGCAGGGATACCGCTGAGTGAGTTGTCGGGAGGACAAAGACAGAGAGTCTTTCTTGGAAGGGCAGTAATAGGGTCGCCCAGGTTGCTGTTGCTGGATGAGCCGGGAAATTTTGTTGATACCGGCTTTGAGATGGGTTTTTATGAGAAGCTGAAGGAGTTTAATAAGAGTATGGCGATATTAATGGTTTCTCATGATGTGGGAACTATCTCGTCACACGTGAATTCATTTGCATGTGTTAACAGGACTCTTCACTATCACCCGTCAGGAAAGATTACCAATGACCAGTTAAAGGCCTATGGCTGTCCCATACAGCTGGTTACTCACGGAGAAGTTCCCCATACGGTACTCCAAAAACATTAAACATGCAACAGATACTATTGGAATACTCATTTGTATTAAGGGCACTGGCAGGCGCTTTGCTGGCAAGTATTACAGCCGGCATAGCAGGAACCTACATTGTCAGCAGGCGAATGGTTTTCCTGAGCGGAGGCGTAACACATGCTTCTTTCGGAGGTATCGGCCTTGGCCATTTCGCAGGATTCAGTCCGGTTGCCGGAGCAGCAGTATTTGGCGTAATCTCTGCCCTGGGTGTTGAGTATCTCTCTGGTTATCATAAGATAAGGGAAGATTCAGCTATCGGAATACTATGGGCCCTGGGCATGGCCACGGGAATAATTTTTATCTACCTTACACCGGGCTACAGCCCCAACCTGATGAGCTACCTGTTTGGCAGCATACTGACGGTTACCATGGCAGACCTTGTTGCCCTGGCAATATTGTCGGTGGTGCTGATCATATATTTCACCCTCTTCTATCGTACAATTCTCTATCTTTCATTTGATGAGGTATATGCAAGAACATATACCCGATACGCTGATCATTTCAAGTACATATCAATATCTCTGGTAGCACTTACGATAGTACTTAATATAAGGATGGCAGGCGTGATACTGGTATTGTCGCTTCTGACCATTCCTCCTAACATAGTTATGCTTTTCACCAGAGTTTACAAAAGAGTTTTGATCTGGTCGGTAATTACCGGTTTTGCGGGAACCATTTCGGGATTCACAATTTCATGGTTCGCCGGGGTACCGGCCGGAGCGACAGTGATCTTTACACTGGTGGTAATGTGGATAATATGCAGGGTTATTTCTGGTATATTCGCAGTAAAACGGAATAATGTAAAACAAAAAACAAATTGATTATATTTAACTTACCTGATTAATCAGTACAAGAATTGTTACAGGTTTTCAGAAAAAAAAATTGCAGATGAATTACGATGTTATAATAATCGGAAGTGGCCCGGGAGGGTATGTGGCTGCAATCAGGGCAGCACAACTGGGAATGAAGACAGCTGTTGTAGAAAAAGCAGAACTGGGAGGTGTTTGCCTGAACTGGGGATGCATACCTACCAAGTCGCTTTTGAAGAGCGCCCAGGTTTTTGACTATGTAAAACATGCTTCAGAATATGGTATTGTTGCTGAGGGTGATATAAAGGCAGATTTTCAGGCAGTAATCAGACGCAGCCGTGATGTGGCTGCAGGAATGAGCAAGGGGGTTCAATTCCTTCTGAAAAAGAATAAGGTTGAGCATATCAATGGTACAGGCAGGCTTGTCTCTTCAGGCAAGATTGAGGTAACCAGCCAGGATTCAAAGAAGGAGGTCTATACAGCTTCCCATATAATATTGGCAACCGGTGCCAGGTCTAAAGAATTGCCTGGTCTAAAGCAGGACGGTAAAAAGATAATAGGGTACAGGGAGGCCATGACACTTGAAAAGCAACCGGGAAGTATGCTGATAGTAGGGTCAGGAGCCATTGGCAGCGAGTTTGCACATTTTTACAATACCATGGGAACAGATGTGACCCTGGTGGAATTCCTTCCCCGCATAGTACCCAATGAAGATGAGGAGGTGTCGAAACAACTGGAAAGGTCATTTAAAAAATCGAAAATGAAGATAATGACCGGAACGACAGTAGAGTCTGCCACTGTAAAGGGAGATACTGTTGAGGCAGTCATTAAGTCACCAAAGGGAACCGAGACAGCACGTTTCGATATTGTGTTATCAGCAGTTGGTGTAATACCCAACACTGAGAATTTAGGACTGGAGGAAGCAGGAGTAAAAACTGAAAAGGGGAAAATCGTAGTGGATGATTTCTACCGAACCAACGTGCCTGGAGTATATGCAATTGGCGACATAGTTCACGGACCAGCACTTGCTCACGTCGCATCTGCTGAGGGTGTAATCTGTGTTGAAAAGATTGGCGGCCTTGATGTCAGACCTCTTGATTATGCTAATATACCTGCATGTACATACACAACCCCTGAGGTGGCATCGGTAGGATTGACAGAAGAAGGAGCAAGAGATGCCGGTTATGAGATTAAAGTCGGAAAGTTTCCTTTTACTGCTTCAGGGAAGGCCTCTTCAGCAGGTGCCAGGGACGGGTTTGTCAAGCTGATTTTCGATGCCAGGTACGGTGAGCTGCTCGGGGCACATATGATAGGGGCAAACGTAACCGAAATGATAGCAGAGATTGTAGTTGCGAGAAAGCTTGAAATTACCGGTCACGATCTCATCAAAGCGGTACATCCTCATCCAACCATGTCGGAAGCTATAATGGAAGCAGCCGCTGCGGCCTACGGAGAGGTTATTCATCTCTAAATTGAGAGAGGCCTACGCAACCATTCACTCTTTTATTACATCACTATTTTACTGAGGGGATGTTGCATCTGGCAACTTTTTATTATTTTTATAGTCCCAATCCAGACTCTTAAGGAGTTGAGCGAGACACGGAAAATAATCAAAGGTTGCCTGGCAGGCAACAGGCGTGATCAGGAGTTGCTCTATCGCAGGCATTCTCCTGCATTGTACGCCACCTGCCTGCAGTATTCCGGAAGTGACGAGGAAGCCATGGATGTATTGCAGGAGGGTTTTATTAAAATATTCAGCAATCTTTCTCAATATAAACATGAAGGTTCTTTTGAGGGATGGATGAGAAGAATTATCATTAACACAGCCCTGGAAAAATACCGGAGCAGGCACAATTTATATCGTGTTGATGATATTGACGGCATTGACGAACCGGAAGCTGAACCTGACACGGAAGATTACTCAGGTATTGAAGCAATGGAATTGCTGGCAATGGTAAGGGAGCTTCCTCCAAAATACAGAATGGTTTTTAACCTATATGCCATTGAAGGATATTCACATCGCGAGATAAGTGGTATGATGAGGATAACAGAGGGAACATCAAAGTCGAATCTTTCAAGGGCAAGAGGAATATTGCAGAAGAAACTTGAAGCAGAAATGGGAATAAAATTGCGTGTCGTTGATGCAAGATAGTAAAGCTCATATTGATATCATATTCCGTAACGGGCTCAAGGGTCTGGAAGTGCTTCCTCCCCCTGCTGCCTGGAATGAGATATCAGAGTCGACAGCCCTCACCTCGGGTCGAAGAGCCTATCTCAGCATAGCAGCCTCCGTAGCGGTGCTGGTTACAATGGCCTCCGCCTTATGGCTGTTTACGCAAACACTAATGACATCGTGGACTGATCCGGGAGCCCTTACCCTTAATCAGGATGTCAGACCTGCAGGCAGCTTTAGTGAACCTCTTTTGGTAAACCTTGATCTTCCCGAGGCAGGTACTGATTTTATAAAGGAAAACAATGATGCGGCATCGCTGACACAGAGTGCTCTGCCGGAAACACAATATGAAAATCAGGTTATGGCTTTTGCTGTAGGCAGGGAAGAGCTTGAAGTTTTTGAAGGTGATAATGATTCAGAGGGGAGTCCTCAGGAGATAATCCCAGAAGTCTTGCCTCTATCAGGATACACCAGGGTCATCCCTGACGGATATAATCATATCACTGATCTATCCTCAATGTCTGAGCCAAAAGCCCAAAGATGGATGATTGGCGGCGGAATTACCCCTTCCTATCAGATCAGACCTTCGTCAGATGATCCCGTTATACGCAGCATGCTTGAATCAGAAAGAGCATATATTTCTTATTCGGGAGGTGTCTCCGTTGCTTTCAGTTTTAATGACAGGCTGTCCCTGAGTACTGGTCTTTACTATTCAGCCGTAGGCCAGATGATAGACAATATAGCAACCTACTCGGGGTTCTCACCCTTCGTTGCCACCAAGGGCGGTAGTGATATTACGGTGAACACCACATCAGGTAATATTATAAGCACAAACGGCGATCTTTACATTTATGACAAAGCGGCTAAAAGGGTCAACACTAAATATGGAAAAGATATATTTGACCCTGTTAAGGAGGGATTGCCCTATTCAGGCAGCAATCTGATGCAGCAGTTCGGTTATCTTGAGATGCCTTTTATGCTGAGGTATAAGGTTATTGACCGCAGTCTTGACCTTAATCTTCTTGGAGGTGTCTCCTATAGCCTGATGGTGGGGAATTCTGTTTATGCAATATCATCGGTGGGAGAAAAGATCTATACAGGCTATACCGAAGGACTGAGTCCGTTCAATATAAGCAGCAGCATGGGTGTGGGTATGTCCTACAGTCTCTCAAATGTCGTTTCTCTGAATGTAGAGCCTATGCTCAGGTATAACATCAGTACTATTGGTTACGAAGTAACGAACATATCAAAACCCTGGTCTTTTGGCGTCTTTTCAGGATTGTTTTTCCGTTTCTGATAGTGGCAGCTTCTGATAAGAAGCAACTGCAGGGTCTATATCCTGTACATTAACTTCCCGCTGCAATCTGTTTTTTTATTGCTACCTTTGCACTTTTCCCGTGAAATCATTACAGATATGAGAAGCAGAAGCAGAAGAGCCCTATTGACTGGTATTGTGATTGTAGGTTTATTGGCCGTGGTATCACTGATTACACAGAGTTTTAACGGTGATGATTTATCTGAGGCACGTTCAGTTAATACCGGAAGTGAGTTGAATTATTATGTGGGAGCGTTTTCTCTTCCTGATGTATTTGATTTTGCGGGAGAAAGGATGCCTCTCGAAAATTTCGACACCCGTGAAAGTCTTGACAGGGAATTGTTGATAAGCGCTTACCGTCATTCAGCGACAATAGCACTTATCAAAAGAGCCAACAGGTTTTTTCCCGTAATTGAACCTATCCTAAAGGAGTATGGATTGCCCGATGACTTCAAGTACCTCGCCGTTGCTGAGAGCGACTTGTCGAATGCCATTTCACCGGCAGGTGCTACCGGGTTCTGGCAGATAATGCAGGCTACCGGCAGGGAGTATGGTATGGAGATAAACGGGGAGGTGGACGAGAGGTATGATCTTGAAAAATCGACACGGTTTGCCTGCAGGTATATATTGAAGGCATACGAGAAGTATGGCAACTGGACGATGGCGGCGGCATCATATAATGCAGGCAACAGAGGTATTGATGAGCAGATCAGGATACAGAATGAGGAAAGCTATTACGATTTGCTGCTGAATGAAGAGACTGCAAGATATATCTTCAGGATAGCCTCATATAAGCTTATTTTCAATGATCCTCAAAGATATGGCATTACCATTGACGAAACAGATCTCTATCCTGAGATCCCTTACTTTGAAGTTAAGGTTGATACAGCAGTTACAAGCTTTGAGAAGTTTGCTAAACATTTCGGCACAAATTACAAGATACTGAAATACCTGAATCCATGGCTGAGGAGGCCTGAACTGACTAACAGGCAGGGCCGCGAATATACAATCAGGATACCTGCACCGGGAGCAAGAACTGTTTCGTCTTCAGATGAACAATAAGATATTTTCCAGGTAAAAGCATCTGCATGCAGGAAGAGATTTCTATCACAGGCGCCAGGGTTCATAACCTAAAAAACATAGACCTGGTAATCCCCAGGAACAGGCTTGTTGTAATAACCGGTTTGAGTGGTAGCGGTAAGTCATCTCTGGCCTTCGATACAATATATGCAGAAGGCCAGCGAAGGTATATGGAGACTTTGTCAGCATATGCAAGACAATTCCTTGGAGGCATGGAACGTCCTGATGTCGACAGAATAACGGGATTAAGTCCTGTCATATCTATAGAACAGAAGACTACAAACAGGAATCCACGTTCGACAGTCGGTACCATCACCGAAATATATGATTTCCTGAGACTACTGTTTGCCAGAGCTTCTGAAGCATGGTCGTGGGCTTCAGGGGAGAAAATGGTAAGGTATACCGATGACAGAATAGTGGAACTGATAGGGGAAGAGTTTAAGGGGAGAAGCATATATCTTATGTCTCCGGTAATTAAGGGAAGAAAAGGCCATTACCGGGAGCTTTTTGAGCTGATGAGGAGGAAGGGCTATCTTACAGCACGCATAAACGGAGAAATCAGGGAGATAACTCCGGGCATGAAGCTTGACAGGTACAAAACACATCATATTGAACTGGTTATTGACAAGCTGCGGGTTGGAGATGTCACCAATAAAAGGATACGTGATTCTGTAATAACGGCACTCGATCAGGGTGACGGTGTTATGATGTTAATAGACAAGGAATCACAGCAGCAGAGGTATTTCAGCAGACATCTTATGTGTCCGGTAACAGGTATATCATATAATGAGCCTGCTCCTCACAGTTTCTCTTTCAACTCTCCCCAGGGGGCCTGTCCGGTCTGCAAGGGACTGGGTGAGGTTTCACGGATTGATGTTGACAGAATTATTCCCGACAGAAATCTAAGCATAAGAAAAGGAGCATTGGCTCCTGTAGGGAAATACCGTAATATATGGATATTCTGGCAACTCGAGGCACTGGCTGCCAGGAACGGTTTTACTCTTGACACCCCTGTAAAGGATATTCCGGAGGAGGCAGTGAGCAAGATACTTTTCGGTTCAGACGAGGTTCTGAGGCTTTCGAACACACCTTTGGGTATGACCTCGAATTATGCTCTTACTTTTGAGGGTGTGGTCAGCTTCATCAGCAACACCGAGGTCTCTAACGGAAACGGTAACACCCGTGAGGGAACAAAGACAAGAGATAGTTATGTCAATTATGAGACCTGTGAAGAGTGTGGAGGCACAAGACTAAGGAAAGAGGCACTCTGGTTTCGTATTGCAGGAAAGAATATCGGGGAGCTTGCTTCAATGGACATCGGGGAACTCAATTCGTTCCTGAACGGAATAGAGGAGCAGATGACTGAACGCCAGAAAAAGATAGCTTCTGAGATATTGAAGGAGATCAGGTCACGCCTTAGTTTTCTTGATGGTGTCGGCCTTAACTATCTGTCTCTTAACCGTGGCGCCAGGACACTGTCAGGGGGTGAGAGCCAGAGGATAAGGCTGGCAACTCAGATAGGATCAAGGCTCGTTAATGTCCTCTATATACTTGATGAACCGAGTATCGGATTACATCAGCGGGATAACAGAAGGCTCATTGATTCACTTCAGAGATTAAGAGATTCGGGTAATTCAGTAATTGTAGTTGAGCATGACAGGGATATGATACTGTCAGCCGATCACATCATCGATCTTGGACCTGGCGCAGGTCGTAACGGCGGCCTGCTGGTTGCCCAGGGTTCCCCCGATGAAATAATGAAGATGGATACTCTTACAGCCGGGTACCTTAATGGAAGCAGGCTGATAACACTCCCCGGAACAAGGAGAAATGGGAATGGAAGGTGCCTTCATATTAAGGGAGCTTCGGGCAATAATCTTAAGAGCGTTGATGTTGACCTTCCGCTGGGAATGTTTGTTTGTGTGACCGGAGTTTCAGGTAGCGGAAAGTCAACACTGATAAATCACACCCTGCATCCATATCTTGCGTCAAGGTTGCATGGTGCCGGACGTAGCTGGCTGCCGGTAGGCGAGATCAGTGGTGTTGAAAATATTGATAAGGTTATTGAGGTAAGTCAGGCTCCGATAGGAAGAACGCCCAGGTCTAACCCTGCTACTTACACCGGCGTTTTTACAGATATCAGGAAACTGTTCGAGCAGACTACAGAGGCGAAAATCAGAGGTTTCGGTGCAGGCAGGTTTTCATTTAATGTGAGGGGAGGGCGATGTGAAGCTTGCGAGGGGGCCGGCGTCAAAACAATAGAGATGAATTTCCTGCCCGATGTCTACGTGGTATGCAGTGAATGTAACGGAAAGCGATACAACCGTGAAACGCTTGAGGTTCAGTATAAGGGAAAGACAATTAGTGATGTACTTGATATGACAGTCAATATGGCTGTTGAATTCTTTTCCAATATACCTTCAATTTACAAAAAGGTAAAGACAATTCAGGAAGTAGGATTGGGTTACATCAAGCTGGGACAGCCGTCGACGACACTTTCCGGTGGTGAATCGCAAAGAGTAAAGCTGTCGGCTGAACTGGCACGACGAGATACAGGCAAAACCATGTATATCCTCGATGAACCCACAACAGGCCTGCATTTTGAAGATGTGAGAGTGTTGCTTGATGTTCTCAACAAACTGGTAGACAGGGGTAATACGGTTATAGTTATAGAGCACAACATGGATGTCATAAAGATGGCCGATTATATTATTGATCTTGGCCGCGAGGGAGGCAGAGAAGGAGGTATGGTTGTCGCTGCCGGCACTCCTGAGGAGGTGAAGCAATGTGATGAAAGTCTTACAGGAGTATTTCTCAGTAAGGAACTTTGAGTTCCGGTACAGTATATAGATGATAAATTGAATATATTTATAGGCGTAAAACAGTAAAATATTTGAAGCATGGATAATTCAGCAGACCTGGTCAGGGAAGCGTTTGAGTCAAAGACATGGAATGAGATCCATACAATGGACTCATGGAGAGTGTTTAAAATTATTTCAGAGTTTGTTGAAGGCTTTGAAAAGCTAGCACGAATCGGGCCATGTGTATCTGTCTTTGGTTCAGCACGTACACACCACAATAACAAGTACTACAGGCTGGCGGAAGAACTGGCATTTCAGCTTACCCAGAAGGGTTATGGTGTGATAACCGGAGGTGGCCCTGGCATAATGGAGGCAGCAAATAAGGGGGCCAGAAGGGGTAACGGCAAATCGGTGGGGATAAACATTGATCTTCCGTTTGAACAGAAACCCAATGATTACATCGATAAAGACAAACTGATTACTTTCGATCACTTTTTCATCAGAAAGGTGATGTTTATGAAATATGCCCAGGGATTTATTGTATTGCCGGGCGGTTTCGGAACCTTTGATGAACTTTTTGAAGCTATAACCCTCATACAAACGCGTAAGATAGGGGCTTTTCCAATAATTCTGGTAGGTAAGAAATATTGGGAAGGACTGGTAAAATGGATTGAGGAGGTGATGCTTGATGAGGGTAATATTTCAGAGGCTGACATGGAACTCTTCTCTGTTGTTGACACACCCGACGAAGCTGTGGCGCTTATTGACAGCTTCTACACAAGGTACCTGCTCAGTCCGAACTTCTGATAATTACAAAAAAGAAATATAACGGTAGATGAATCGTTTAGTGAAAATCATTTGCCAGTTAAGCATTCTGCTTTTTATTACTGAGGCTGCCGAGTGTCAACAGATATCGGTATCGGTCAGTAATAAGGGAGAGTGGAGCCAGGGAGGCTGGTCTCGTATAGAGATTATGATCTCAGGTGCAGATGGTTGTGGTCCGTGCAGGATTGTTCAGTATTTTCCCGAAGGGGTTACATTCAGAGCTGTGGAGACGGCAGGTTCAGACATCTTCTCAGTAGATAATGAGTTAAATATTGTCTGGGCCCGGATGCCGGCCGGAAAGAGTGCGAGTGTGGTTTATGAAGTTATGCCAGGTTATGAATTGTCTGGTCAGCAGGAGATTACAGGAAGGTTTTACGGGGTGAACAGAGACAAAACAAGGATTACAACAGAGGTGCCTTCCATTAAGGTTGATATTATGCCGGGTACAGGAGAAATGGAAGCCAAAGAGAGGTTGACCAGACAGTCGGAACATGACATCGGTAAACAGGCAGCGAAAGAAGTTTCCGGCATTAAGGGAAGTAACCGGGTTGTCTTCAGAGTACAAATACTGACATCTTCATCATTGCTGAAAGAGGAGGAGTTGAAGGAACGACTTGGAATAACTTTCAATGATAAGGTCACTGTTGTTCCCTCAGGTGGTCTTTACAGGTATCAGGCAGGAGAGTGTTCAACTTATGAATGTGCCGTTGATATACTAGAGAGATTCAGGAGAGCCGGAGTCTCCGGTGTTTTTGTCACAGCTTTCAGGGGTGACGAACAGATTTCTGTAGGCCAGGCCCGTGATATAATACGTAAGTGATCATTTTTTAGAACTGCGCTCAATCTCCCGGCGAGCATCTTTTTGCTTCAGATCCTCTCTTTTATCATAGGACTTTTTACCTTTTGCCAGGGCAATCTCCAACTTTGCCAGGCCACGTTCGTTGACAAAAATCTTCAGAACTATAATAGTCAGGCCGCTCTCCCTGACTTTTCGTTCCAGCTTTCTTAATTCACGGGCAGTAAGCAGCAGCTTTCTCTCTCTCAGAGGATCGTGGTTGTTAATATTTCCCCAGGAGTACTCTGATATGCTTAAACCTTTAACATACAATTCTCCCTTGTAAAACTGACAATATGAATCATTAAGGCTGGCTTTGCCCTGTCTCAGAGCCTTTATCTCAGTTCCCCGCAATTGAATACCTGCTATATATTTTTCAATAAACTCATATTCAAAAGAGGCTCTTCTGTTCCTGATAACGATATTACTGGTATCTCTTTTCATGTTGCCTATGCGAATATTGAAAAGTAGATACCTTCTATGACGACACGAAGTATCCAGTTCAGGACAACATAGATAGCGACAATAGAGACCCACGCAGCGATCATCAGAGGCATCTTTTTATGTTCGGGTGGATTTGTCATCTTTTCCATCCCCAGCCAGAAGATATACAACCCGTACAGAGCAAGAAGATTAATAAACAGAAGGGATTCGAACAGAAGACTTATTATCTGACAGATGAAATATGGCCCCAGCGAATACCCTACAAGTTTAAATGATCTGGCGAAGTCTTTTCCAAGATCAAGGGCATTGGTTATTTCATTAAGTACCAGTGCTGAGATATATGTGGCAACGATGAAGAGTATAAAATACCTGACGCCAAGGAAGATAGGATAGAATAAAGAGAGGCCGCCATGTGTAAAGAAGAGTGAACCCAGTATTGCAGAGAGAGAGGCAAGAGATATCAAAGGCAGAAAGAAACTTCTTCTCATATCAGTTACAGGCCTGTTTTCGGAATGAATTATCTGCCACGCTCTTTCCGGTCTTACCAGAAGATTGACTATTCTGTAATAAAGAAACCTGAAGTCCATTGTCAATGTGATCTTTCTGCCCGGCAAAAGTAAAGAAATTTATCTTTATGTTTGTCATCTTCGCACCTATTGAATCTGAAGCTTTGTTATAACCGTAAATCTGAATCTATGAAAGAGGGGTATGATTTGATCGTAATCACAGGCCCTACTGCTTCGGGGAAGACTGCTGTTGCAGCGGGAGTGGCCTCTGCTATTGGCGGTGAGATTATCAGTGCCGATTCAAGGCAGGTGTACAGGGGTATGGATTTAGGTACCGGGAAGGATTATAGTGACTATATAGTAGATGGCAGAAAGGTTCCGTACCATCTTATAGATATTACAGATGCCGGATGCAAATACAATGTCTTTGAATATCAACGTGATTTTCTGATGGTATATAATAACCTGAAGGAGAGATCGGTTACCCCGGTTGTATGTGGCGGATCAGGAATGTACCTTGACAGTATAGTAAGCGGCTACAGACTGCTTCCGGTACCTGTTAATGAGGATCTGCGCAGAGAGCTTGCAGACTGCAGCCTTGAAAAGCTCAGGGATATTCTTTCGACATATAAAAAATTGCATAACCTTACAGATGTAGATAATAAAAAGAGAGCTGTCAGGGCCATTGAGATAGAGATGTTCTATTCCTCAAGGCGGCCTGAGGAGATCAGCTTTCCGGAAATCAGGCCACTGATATTTGCTGTCAGCTACGATCGTGAGGAGAGAAGAAGGAGAATAACCCGGAGACTCAGGCTACGGCTTAAGGAAGGCATGATAGAAGAGGTGGAGAGGCTTCTCGCTTCTGGTGTTGATGAAGAAACACTTATCTACTACGGACTTGAATACAAATATATAATGCTGTTTGTCAGGGAAGAGCTTAGCTATGAAGAGATGTTCCGCGGCCTGGAAACAGCCATTCACCGGTTTGCAAAGAGGCAGATGACCTGGTTCCGGGGGATGGAACGCAGGGGGGTGAGGATACACTGGATCGACGGCAACGAACCACTTGATTCAAAGATCGGTATGATCATTGAAAAGTGGCAGAAGATTTAAATCTCCCGGCAAATTTACTTCAAATATTCATCGAGGAATTCAAAGAATTCCCTCTGCCATATTATTGAGTTCTGTGGCTTTGTAACCCAGTGGTTTTCATCATGGAAGAACAGCAGCCTGCTGGGGATACCCCTCAGTTGTGCGGCATTGAATGCCTCGAGACTCTGCGAGTATGGTATCCGGAAATCATTCTCTCCCACAATAATAAGTATTGGTGACGTCCACTTGTCAACCTTCAGATGGGGTGAGAATTTGTAGCTCTCAGGTTTAGGTTCTTCCCAGTACGGTCCTTCAATATCCTTGTTGGGGAACCAATACTCTTCGGTTGAGCCGTACCAGCTTTCAAAGTTGTACATACCACAATGGGAGATCAACGCACTGAACCTGCCTTCATGGATGCCGGCAAGATAGAAAACGCTGAATCCTCCATAGCTTGCTCCGACAGCGCCAAGTCTTTTTTCATCAACGAAAGGCTCCATGGCCATGGCATCGATAGCATCGAGGTAATCCTGCATATTCTTTCCTCCATAATCGCCGGAAATCTGCTCTCTCCATTCGCTTCCGAAACCACTGTTACCGCGGCGGTTAGGTGCCACCACAATATAACCGTGAGCGGCCATCATCTGGTAGTTCCACCTGTATGACCAACCCTGGCCGAGCGGGCCCTGAGGTCCGCCCTTGGCATAGAGAAGGGCCGGATACTTCTTTGAGGGATCGAAATCGGGAGGATAAATGACATACATCTGAAGGTCCTTGTTATCTTTTGTTTTGATGTATCTCTCTTCGACCTTTCCCATTCTGACGTAGTCGTAGATATGCCGGTTGACATCCGTGATCTGCTTTATTTCACCGGTTGTTGCGTCTACAACGGCTGCCTCTCTTGCCATTGACATTGAATTGATTCCTGCAATAAGAGTGTTTCCGTTCGCTGCTACCAGAGACAGATCATGAAGTCCCGAAGTCACTCCTGATATTTCACCAGTTGTGAGGTCGATTGAAAAGATCTGGGTTGTTCCCAGCCAGGGGCTTGTAAACCAAATATGGTCATTATCTGACCAGACCAGGCTTCCTGCATTATAGTCCCATCCCTTTGAAGCATGTTCCCGCCTGCCTGTGTTAAAGTCATAAATGAAGATCCTTTCAAGGTCAGACTCATACCCGTCTTCCTCCTGGCTGATCCATGCAATTTTTGACCCGTCAGGAGAGAAAACAGGAAATTTGTCATAACCCATATTCCCTTCCGATATATTTGTTACCACACCTGATTCAAGGTCAGCAATAAAAACATCACTGTTGGTACTAATGGAATATTGCTTTCCTGTCAGATGTTTGGAGGTATATGCTATCTTTTTTCCGTCAGGACTCCAGGCAATTTCTGCTGCATCGTACCAGGGGGCCGTCGGGGACTCAAAACGCTGACCATCCATCAGGTCCTTTTCACCCGACACTGAAACACCATCAAATGATGCAACGAAGAGATGACTGTAGGAGTAATCATGCCAGCTGTCCCAATGTCTGTACATCAGATCGTTAATTATCCTTACATTTGCTTTTGGCAGGTCATGTTTTTCGTTTGCTGTCTGGTCGAGTTTCACCCTTCTTGTGAACCATATCTTATCACCGGCAGGAGAAATACTGTATGACTCGAAGTTGCTGAGGCCTGTAATTTCTCTTGCATTTGAGCCATCAGGATTCATCGACCATAGTTTACCCTGTTTTACAAACGCAACCCTTCCGCCTCCTGAAAACCATTGAGGTGATGATGCTCCCTGGCTTGTAATCCGAGCCGGTTCACCATCTTCAACAGGCACTGACCAAATGTTTGTCAGCCGCGCTTCGGTGTTAAGATCATATTTGGTGAGGGTGTAGAGAACGGTTTTGCCATCAGGCGACAGAACCAGTGATCCCATCCTGGCAAATTTCCAGAGTATCTCAGGGGTCATGACACCTCCTGCCTTTTCTGCCTCGTTAAGCTCATTGTTAATTTCAGGCACGAATGAATCAGCCTTCTTTTCCCTGTTGGTACATGATCCGGTGATGATCAGCACACTCAGGGCAACCGGTAAAAAGAATACTTTTCTCATTATTTAAGGGCCTCCATAACTTTGGTTTTCAGCTCATCGTACAGTTCCGGATTGTCCTGGAGTATCTGCTTGACGGCATCTCTGCCCTGTCCAAGTTTAGTCTCTCCATAACTGAACCATGAGCCGCTCTTTTTTACAATATTGAAATCTACACCAAGATCAACAATCTCTCCCGACTGTGATATTCCTGCACCATAAAGAATGTCAAAGTCGGCCTTCCTGAAGGGAGGTGCAAGTTTGTTCTTGACAACCTTAACCCTGGTTCTGCTGCCAATCACTTCCTCCCCCTCCTTTATCTGGTTCGTCCTTCTTATATCGAGCCTGACAGAAGCATAGAACTTCAGGGCATTTCCCCCGGTAGTGGTTTCGGGATTGCCAAACATTATTCCTATTTTTTCGCGGAGCTGGTTGATAAAGATGCAGGTCGTATTTGTCTTAGAGATATTTGCAGTTAGTTTTCTGAGAGCCTGGGACATCAGTCTGGCCTGCAATCCCATTTTTGAGTCTCCCATCTCTCCCTCAATCTCCGCTTTAGGCGTAAGCGCTGCCACAGAGTCTATCACTATAATATCTATGGCCCCCGACCTTATTAGATGATCAGCAATCTCAAGTGCCTGTTCTCCGTTATCAGGCTGTGAAATTAAAAGGTTCTCAACATCCACACCCAATTTTGATGCATAGAACCTGTCGAAAGCATGTTCGGCATCTATCATTGCTGCAATACCACCGTTTCTCTGTGCCTCGGCGATTGCATGAATTGCCAGGGTCGTCTTGCCTGAAGCTTCAGGGCCATATATTTCTATTACCCTGCCTCGCGGAAAACCACCAATGCCAAGAGCGGCATCCAGACCTATAGAACCTGTTGATATTGTCTGAATGTTTTCAATCGGATTATCACCAAGTTTCATTATGGTGCCCCGGCCGTAGTCCTTTTCAATCTTACCAAGTGTAATCTCAAGTGCCTTGAGCTTCTCTTTGTTGATCTCTTTTTTTTCTTTTTCCATTTTTATTATGATTGGCTGTTTCAGATTATTCCAGATTTTTAAAGATCTGTGCAGAGTGATTTTTTGTATCCACTTTAGCGATTATCTTTTCAATAATCCCATTCTCGTCAATCAGAAAAGTCGTCCTTTTAACACCGAAGACTTTTTTTCCGTACATGTTTTTCTCTCCCCAAACGCCATATTCTCCCAGGATTTTCTTTTCAGGATCGGCAATCAGAGGGAAGGGGAGGTTGTATTTTTCAGAGAACTTAAGATGGGACTTTTCAGTATCAGGACTCACTCCGATTACTGCAAATCCCTTATCAAGCAGGTCAGAGTAGTTGTCGCGAAGGTTGCAGGCTTCTGCCGTACACCCCGGGGTGTCATCCTTGGGGTAAAAATAGAGAACTACTTTTTTCCCTTTGAAATCAGTCAGGGAAACCCTGCTGCCATCCTGAGCTATTCCCTCGAATAGTGGAGCTTTTTGTCCTTCAGCTACTTGTGTCATTGTATTGCAATTTTATTGTTAGACGTAAATTTAAGAAGTTTGAACTGTTATTAATAGCCATATTTGATTTTATTATTAACAACAGTTGAAAATCAAATCGGTTGTGTTAATTTTGTAACATACAGAAAAACAATAATCTAATATAAGGAGGGGGGTATTGTGCCAAAGATGGATATGAGGAAGATGTTGACTTGCCGGATTTTAATACTGGGTTTACCGATTATATTTCTGTTGTCAGAGCCTGTTGAAGGTCAGAGGGTAACAGGACAGTCAGCAGCTGAAGCCTTTTCATTGGGAGAATATCAGAAGGCTTATGATCAATACATGATTTTGTTGGAAAGTTTTCCACGCGATCCGTTATATCTGTATGGGGCAGGCGTCAGCCTTGTAAAACTAAAGCGTTCACCTGCTGAAGCTGCTGATCTGATTGATAGAGCAATTACCAGTACCTCGGCAATCAGAACCATTCCCGGCGAAGCACTGTTCTATCTGGGAAGGGCATTGCATATGGCAGGACGTTACGACGAAGCCACAGATGCTTATGAGAAGTTCAGTGACGCTGCCGGGCGCAGGGAGGCTCGTGCTTTAGGGGTGCAGGACCTGATCAGGGACTGTGTTGAAAGGCGTGGGGAGATAAAAGAACAAGAGAAGGAAAAGGAGATGCCGGTTATAGTTGATTCATTATCAGTGAAAGATACCAATATGCCTGAGCCATTGCCGGTAGCAACCGACTCTCTGCTTGATGCAGCTCTCAGGCACAGGCTTGTTGCCGATTCATTGAAAAGGGAGGCCGGGACTGACACGGCTTTGCTCAGGAAATCATCAGCTGATATTGCAATTTCAGACAGTCTTATGGCAAAGGCCGGAATAGCTGTTAAGGATACAAGTGTCAGAGATATAAAACTGCCTGAAGAAGTACCAGTTACAAAAACTGATGTTTCTGACGAAGCGATAACCACCGGCGACACACTGAAGCCTGACCCACTGGCCCGCGTTGAAAGAAATCAGGAGCAGGAAAGACCCATCACGTCACTGTTTGAACTAAAGGCTCAATCGCACTACGATAAGAATAATCCAATAACAGTATCCTCGGGTTTTCCCGATGGTTTCTTCTATTCCATCCAGATGGCCGTTTTCAGAAACCCTGTTGCTCCTTCTCACTTTAAAAGTCTCTTCCCTGTTTTCGGAATAAAGACACCGGGGAGTGAACTGACATTTTATTATGCCGGACTATTCAGGGCGGCTGCTGATGCTTCAAAGGCTCTGCCGGTAGTCAGAAATCAGGGTTTTCGTGATGCATTTGTGGTAATATTCATGGATGGTAAGCCGGTTTCTGCCGAGAGAGGATCAATACTTGAAAAGGAGTGGGCAGCAAGAGGTTTTGACGAATGGAGTGGAGTTGTGCCGAAAGCAGCACAGATATCAGAGCCTGCCGATACAGTCCCGCCGATGCTTTTATTCAGGGTTGAGGTTATGCGGACCAATAAGGAGATTGAAGTGAGGCAACTGACAGCACTTGAAAAGATAGCTGCCGGGAAAGGATTGGACATAATGAACCCTTCAGCTTCTGTTTTTGTCTATTTAGTCGGAAAATTTCTTACTTTTGAATCTGCTTCCTCATTTGCAGATCTTCTTGTAAGGAACGGCTATAAGGAAGCCAGGGTTGCCGCTTACCTTGGAAGCAGGGAAATACCTGTTGAAACGGCGCTTAAGTATTTCGACCGATGAAATTATGGTAAAGGAAAGAACATCACCAGGAGACCAGTCACGGGAAGATGTCGGCAGCGAAAGACTTCTGATACTCTACAATGACGATCACAACAGTTTTGATCACGTGATACAGTCGCTCGTTGAAGTTTGCGGCCATGATGAAATACAGGCTGAGCAGTGTGCCGTGATAGCACATTTCAGAGGTAAATGTGACATCAGCAGGGGTAGCATTGGATTACTATCAGCTATGCAGGCCTCACTTCAGGGCAGAGATTTGACAGTTGAAATAATTTAAAAATACAGTATGTCACTAGGAGTTATTATCTTTTTTATTCTGCTTGGAATTCTCCTTTTTGTTGTAGAGTTCATGCTGGTACCCGGAATTACTATCGCGGGAATAGGTGGAGCAATATTTGTGATCGGCGGAATAGTGATGGCATTTATCGATCACGGAACGTCTGCAGGTTTCGGGGTGCTTATAGGAACTGCTATCTTGCTGATAGTAGTCGTGACGATGATGCTCCGCGCCGGAACATGGAAGAAACTGATGCTCTCAACTACCATCGACGGCAAGGTTGATACCGTTCATAAAGAAGAGGGCAGAGTTAAGGCAGGTGACAAGGGAGAGTCAATAACACGCCTGAACCCTATGGGCAAGGTGATGGTCAACGGAGAATTTTATGAAGCCAAGGCACTCGATATTTTGATTGATCAGCGTACCAAAATTGAAGTGGTAGAGGTGGAAAATAATAAACTGATTGTAAAACCAATTAAATAATTATAGTTATGGGAGACATTGGAGTATATGTATTTATTATAGTAGGATCAATAATCCTGCTCTGGCTTTTATTGTACCTGATCCCTATAGGTTTGTGGTTTCAGGCACTTGTCTCGGGAGTGAGAATATCACTGCTGCAGCTTATTTTCATGAGGTGGAGAAAAGTACCGCCTTCAATTATCGTTGGTGCAATGATTGAAGCTGATAAAGCTGGTATCAAACTTAACAGAGATGACCTCGAGGCCCACTATCTTGCAGGTGGCCGGGTAGCGCAGGTGGTCCATGCACTTGTCTCGGCGTCGAAGGCGAACATAGATCTGCCGTTTAAAATGGCAACAGCGATTGATCTTGCAGGGAGGGATGTGTTTGAGGCCGTTCAGATGTCCGTTAATCCAAAGGTGATAGACACACCCCCGGTAACTGCAGTCGCGAAGGATGGTATTCAGCTTATTGCAAAAGCAAGAGTAACGGTAAGGGCTAACATCAAACAGCTTGTCGGTGGTGCTGGTGAAGATACTGTTCTTGCCAGGGTTGGTGAAGGTATTGTGTCATCAATCGGTTCAGCAGATAGTCACAAGTCAGTCCTGGAGAATCCTGACTATATTTCAAGAGTTGTTCTTGACAAGGGTCTTGATGCGGGAACTGCATTTGAAATTCTTTCAATTGATATAGCTGATATTGATATAGGAAAGAATATAGGTGCCGTTCTTCAGATGGATCAGGCCAACGCCGACAAGAATATTGCCCAGGCCAAAGCTGAAGAGAGAAGAGCTATGGCCGTGGCTCTCGAACAGGAGATGAAGGCCAAGGCACAGGAGGCTCGTGCCAAGGTTATCGAGGCAGAGGTGCAGATTCCGCTGGCAATGGCAGAGGCTTTCAAGTCGGGCAATCTTGGTGTGATGGACTATTACAAGTTTAAGAACATAGATGCTGACACCCAGATGAGAGACAGTATTTCAAAATCGGGTAGCGGAGGTAAGAAGCCTAATACCTGATAAGATTAGACTGACTCGTCGTTCTTCTTTCTGTTATTTCTGAAAAAACTTGCGAGAGCCCGGTCAAACAGAGTTAACAGAAATACTGAGACTGAAAGCCAGACAAGAACTGTAGGAATGCTTATCCCGTCAGGGCCGAAGGGTTTAAAATCCGGCAAAAGAGGTTTGAATTCTGAGAGAAAGCCTCTGACGCTTCCAAAGAGGTTATCTGGCAAGTCACTCCCTGGCAGAATGGCCAGTATAGATATCAGTAGCAGGAACAATGTACCCGTAAGTATCATTGACGGAAGTTTAAACGGAGGAGTATAGCTGGTGGCCCATGTTACACGTTCCAGTGTAATCCGGGTCATCACTCTTTCCGTAAAGCCGTCTGGCGCATGCTCTTTTGTTTCACTCATCAGGTATTTAACCAACCTGTCATCTTCTTCGGAATAGTTATGCATTGTAAACCTCCTCATTTTTCATTTCGACGTCTCTTATTGTCTCAAGCATTTTTCTTCTGGCCCTGAATAGCCTGATTTTAACATTCTCTCTTGTAATGGATGTTACTTTTGATATCTCTTCTGTTGACATCTCTTCATAATAGTAAAGTGTTATCAGAGCTCTCTCTTCGGCATTGAGTTTTTTCAGGGCATAATTTACCAGTTCATTGCGATGCTCCCTTACAGCTTCCTCTTCTGTGTCTGTCCGGCCCAGGAATGCGCTGGCATCGGACGGAAATTCCTCCAGTGAAATAATCTCTCCCCTTCGTGTCCGCAAATATGATACAGAGGTATTATATACAATTCTGTATAGCCATGTGGCAAATCCTGCTTTGAACCTGTAATCTCCCAACGCCCTGAAAGCCTTCATAAACGCATCCTGCGCTATCTCTTCAGCATCCTCCCGGTTACCGCATATCCTGAAAGCAAGGTTAAACGCATTGTCTTTATGCCTGTTAACAATGTAGGTATAAGCACCTGTACTGCCACCCAATACTTCCCTTATATAGTATGCGTCTCCTTTGTAAACCATTGTCTGTCATTTGACGCAGATCGTAAACCGCAGGTTACAGATGACAGCAAAAAAATATCTGAAATTGTGTAACCGAATCAGCCTCGCCTATGTCTAATGTGTGAAGTTAAACCAAAAAAAGAGACTAAGATGGAAGTAGCTATTACATTTATTGCATTATTTGCGACGATACTGGCAGCAATATATATATATTATACTACCAGATCGAAAGAGAGGCTCGCCCTAATTGAGAAAGGCGCTGACGCTTCATTGTTCAATACAGGTGCATCAGCCGGGGCGTTGAAGAGCAACAGGAATTGGGGGCTTTTTACCATTAAGACGGGTATGTTTCTTATGGGAATTGCCATAGGTATTATTGCCGGAGGAATTCTCAGCAATCTGGGAGTCATGAATGAAGGAGTAAACTATACCTCAATGATATTCTTCTTCGGTGGATTAAGCCTGGTAGCCAGCTACCTGATAAAGATCAAAGGCAAGGAGAATTAGAGAGCAGTCTCAGACAACAGTTTTTCAGAAATCAGAGGGCTGTCATTCCTGCACCAGGAGTGACAGCCTTTTATTTTTCAAGGTAAAACTCTATCATGGCTGCGATTGCCCTTTGGCACACCTCGCAGAAGCCATCAGGTCCGTTGCTCTTCATCCGGCAGTCGTAGGCCGGCCTGTAGATGCCTTTCACCATGTACCCTCCCCCCTCGAACAGTCCTGTAATAGCGCGATAGGTGCTTTCATTTGGTGTCGGAACCGGGGTTCCTTCAGCAATAAGATCTTTCCACTTTGCAGCGAAGTTGACCAGAGTGGTGATATTTGGCTCCCAGGGCTCAACATGCAACGGGTAGAATTCTTCATAGGCAACTTCAGAAGAGTAGTACTCATCACCGAGGCCGGCGAAGCCGTGGCCCAGTTCGTGGACGAATACCTTGGGTGAAAGGGCGTGGTCAACGGTGGTACCGCTGTAGTAGTTGTACATGCCGCCTCCGCCATAGCGGGAGCTGTTGATCAGGACAACTATGTTGTCCCAGGGAGCGGCTCCGGCATAGTCATATACTTTTTTGAGATCCTGGGTGGTTAGGTACCTGTCAAGATCGAAAGTGTAGAAACTGGAGTTCAGGGCGGTACTGACGTATATGCCCTCACCCGGAACATCAGTGCCTGACTCGGCAGAAACAGCCTCCACGGCCCATATGTTAATGCGGTCACGGTAAAGGTCATAGGGTGGCTCGGCAAATAACACCCCGGCCATTTTTCTGACGTCGTTGCGGAACTTTTCCATTTCAGCGGCCGTGTAGCCCTCAGCAAGAAAAGCAATATCAACATTCCGTCGGTGATCGCCGCTGCCGTGAATGAGTGTGACAGATACGTCTGCAGACTTCTCCCTGATGATGAAATAATCTGCAGGATCGATAATGGTTTCATAAATTGAAGAGAAGTTACCGTCTCTCTCTCTCTTCGAGAGGACGAACTTCACCGTCTGTTTTGGAAATGGAAAGCGGGCAGATTCGAAGAACGCTTTTTCTAATTTCTTTGCCTCGGCTGTGGTCTGCCACTCCTGGAAAAGGGTACTGTAACCTCTTGAAAACAGCAGTTTGCCCGACTGAGGATCGAAAACCTCATATTTGATATTTCCGTAATCAAAAGGATCGACAAGCTTGGTGAATGTGCCTCCCCAGAATGGTTCTTCCTTCATGCCAGCCGGGTAGACCCTTACCTCCTGGTTGTTTCCGGCAAGGTAAAAATCAACCCTGAGGGACTTCTCATGGAACCATTCACTGAAATCTGTCTGACCGGTTAAGTATGCAGGCAGTAAGATAAATAGTATTATGCAAACTCTTTTCATTGTAATCATAGTTTGAATGACCAGCTGTAAAGCTATTAATTTTGGCTGGCAGAAAGGCATAAAATGACTATTTTTGCGACGTTAATCACAAAAAGGCAGTAATGATTGAACTTTTGAAAGATCCTGCAGACTGGCTTAAGGATATACTTATTAGCCTTGGTGCGGGAAAGGGACAGGCCTCTTTTCTCACGGCTGTAGTCCTTGCATCGGTTGTGTTCATTCTGAGTTACGGCGCAAATAAGCTGGTTAAGCTCTTTATAATAAAGATTGTGCACAGGGTCATCAGAAGATCCAGGGCCACCTGGGATGATATTTTCGTTGATAACAAGGTTTTTACCCGGTTGTCACACCTTGCACCTGCCCTGGTTATATGGGCAATGGCGGAATGGGCACTGGCCGATTATCCCGGGTGGATGGATGCGGTACAAAAGCTCTCATATATATATGCCCTGTTTATTTTGGGAACCGTAATCAACTCTTTGATTGAGTCGCTCCATCAGCTCTATATGAGAAAACCAGGTTCGGAGCGAAAACATATTAAGGGCTACGTACAACTGACAAAGATACTGGTCATAATCATAATTGTACTACTTATTATCTCACTGGTATTTAAAAAGGAGGTCGGCTCGCTGGTGATCGGTCTTGGTGGTATGGCTGCGGTTCTGATACTGGTTTTCCAGGATACGATACTTGGATTTGTTGCCAGCGTTCAGATATCAGGCAATCAAATGGTCAATATCGGTGACTGGATAACAATGCCTTCAAGAGGTGTTGACGGAGATGTAATTGACATGACCCTTTATACCGTGAAGGTCCAGAATTTTGACCGTACAATAGTTACTGTGCCGACAAATGCCCTGATGAAAGAGTCATTTCAGAACTGGGCCGGCATGGCGCAGTCAGGAGGAAGGAGAATAAAGAGGTCGATACGTATAGATATGAAGAGTATTAAGTTCCTTGATGAGGAGCTGAAGGAGAGATTGTACAGGATACAGATTCTCAGACCTTATATGGATGACAAGGAAGCAGAAATAAAAAAATACAATGCCGAACACGGTATAGACGACGGCTCACTGGTTAACGGCAGAAGGATGACCAATATAGGAACCTTCAGGGCTTACGCACAGGCCTACCTGAGCCGGCACCCGAATGTCAATACAGACATGACTTTGATGGTCAGGCAGCTGCAGCCCGACGAAAAAGGGTTGCCCCTGGAGATATATGTCTTCAGCAGGGAGAAGGACTGGGTGGTATACGAGGCGGTACAGGCAGACATTTTCGATCATCTTCTTTCTGTGATCAGGGAGTTTGATCTGAGGATTTTTGAGTATCCTACAGGTGAGGATATGAAGTTGCTGACTCATGCATAGTTGTTTTAACTCAATCAATATTAAAGGAATGGAAATTAACAGGAGAGTAAAGGAGTTTGTTTATGCCGATCTTAATGAGGAATTGGTAAAAGGAAAGGAAGACAGGTTTTGGCAATCGTTGAGGAAGACGGGAACAACACTCTGGCTTGATACAGGCGATATAGAAGAGGCAGAGGCCAACTGGTCTGCAGAAATGAGTGCCCTTACCACTAATAACACATTGTTGAACAATGAGATACAGAAGGGGATATACGACGATTTCATAGAAAAGGCAAAGAAAATTGTGGCTGATCTGCCTGAAGAGGAGAGGGTAAAGGAGATAGCTTTTATACTGAATGCACGTCATGGATTAAGGCTTGCCAAAAAGTTTGGCGGACTGGTAAGCGTTGAGCTTCACACCGATACGGCACATGATTATGATGCCATTATCAGATACGGGAAGCGCTACTTTGATATCTGCCGTGAAAATTTCATTGTAAAGGTTCCGTTGACGGCGACCGGCATGCTTGGTGCCCGTAAGCTAAAAGAAGAAGGTGTCAGGATAAACTTCACCCTTGATTTCAGTGCCCGGCAGAATGTACTTATTACCCATATCACACGACCCGATTATCTGAATGTGTTCCTTGGCAGGATTGGTGCATACATAGCAGATAACGGACTGGGTGACGGAGCGGGGGCAGGAGAGATGGCGGTGCTGTCGAGCCAGGGCTGGGTCACCAGGATTTCAGCGAAGAATCCATGGCCAACGAAACTCATAGCTGCCAGCCTCAGAAACTTCAGCCAGCTCGAGTTGCTGGCCGGTACTGATGTATACACAATGCCTCCGAAGGTGGCTGCGGCAGGAAGAAAAGAGCTGAGCGGCAATTTCATATCCAAACTGGGAGTAGTATACCCGGTAAATATGAGTGATTCGGGCAAAGGCACCGGTCTTGATAAATTCTGGGAGGTGGAGACCGAACTGGTTGATCTGGGTCGTGAACTGGCAGCCTCGCCGCCCGCTTCAGGAGAGGAACTGGAAACCAAAGTAAGGGAGGCAGGTTTCGGAGATATGTTTCCTGAACTGAGCAGAGAAGAATATGAAATAATAGCCAGAGATGGCAAGATACCTGTATTTAACCAGTGGGAGTCAAAATTGAGAAGGGGTGTTATTGCACCGGATACTCTTCTCACCCTGGCCGGTCTGGCGTCCTTTACCGCCGATCAGAAAGCCCTTGACGACAGGATAGGCAAAATAATCTACTAGATTATTGCATTTCTTTGTCTGCTTACCTCATACAGGATAATACCGGCGGCTACCGATACATTAAGTGAGCCGGCTGTTCCTGAAACAGGAATTCTTACCAGAGGGTCACATAATGACTCCAGCTCGCGGCTTATACCTCTGTCTTCAGAGCCCATTACAAGAGCCAGGGGCCCGGTAAGGTCTGCTTCATACAGTCCGGTATCAGCCTTTTCTGAAGCACCCGCGATTGCGAGACCCGAACTGCGCAGAAAATCAACAGTATGGCTGAGGCTTCTTTCGCGGCATACCGGGAAGTTCAGCAATGCTCCCGCCGACGTCTTTACCGCATCGGCACCCGCCCTTGCTGACCCTCTCTCAGGTATCACCACTGCATGTACACCCATGCAGTCGGCTGACCGTATTATGGCACCAAAGTTTCTTACATCAGAGATGCCGTCAAGAATCAATATAAGAGGGTCTTCTCCTTTTTCGAAGATTGAGGGTAGGATATTGGCAATATTCTGATATTCTACAGCTGATAGCCATGCAATCACACCCTGGTGGTTTTTTCTGGTAACACTGTCTATCTTTTCTGCCGGCACAAACTGAACCGGAATATTGTTATTCCTGGCCTCTCCTATAAGCTCATGGTAGAGAGCACCTTTCCCTTCCCTTTTAACAAGAAGCCTGTCGATAAGCTTTCCTGCCCTTATCGCTTCAATAACAGATCTTATCCCGAATATATAATCCCGGTTGCTCTTATCCATGGTTAAATATCATCCGGATTGTCAAGCCTGTAAACGATACCCCTCCTCCAGCTTGCCACCGCCTGATCCCAGAAGGTAGGTGCATCTGATCTGACCAGGTAGTAGTCATTGGAAGTGAACCTTCCCGGGTTGTGCCTGAAGCCAAACCAAATATATTCTTCCTTAACCCTGACACGGGTTCCCCATGATGATTTTATCACAGGCTTTCTATAGCCCCACTGTTCTGCCGCAGGCCCCTTGTATACCTTATCAGGCGGTCCGTACAATAAATATATCATTCCCCTGTCAGTACGCCAGCCCTCCTTGTATGATGTGAAGTAGAGGTTGGAGTATAATACCCTGTTGTAATAGATTCTGAGAAGCTCTCTCGATCTTTCTATGCTGCTGCTCCTTGCCAGCCAGAACTCATCTAGTGCCATCTTCTTCTTTTCGGCGGAACGCATGGCATCCATCTCCTCCTGCGTGGCTATATAAGCAAGAGGCTCTATCATGGTCTCGGGCCTGGTAAGAACCGGATACTCATCTCCGAAATTCAGTAAGGTAACACCTTCATAAACAGTGCTGTCAATTGTGCAAAGATAAATGCCTTTCAGCGGAAACATCAGCGGAACGGTATCTGACAGCGCAACCGATATTACCTTTTCAGGTTCCCTGGGTACAGCTCTTTCCGGAAGCATCATCGAGGGCGGATGCGGAATGAAATCGAAATATTTATAGTAGAGAACAAAAATGGTATCCAAATCCTCCCTCAGGTATTTGAGATTCAGGTACTCATTCTCAAAGATTACCCTGGAAAAGAGCTCATTTCCGAAGGCAGCATTATAGACCCTGAAATTGTATGAAGTATAGGGAGACAACCTGTTGAACTTTACAAAAGTCTGTATCATACGCCGGGTCAGATTGTCAACTATCCTAACCTCAGCCGTATACTCAAATCCGTCAAAAGTAGTAAGTGGAATATCTGTAACTATTTCAGAACCTGTATTATCTCTATTGAATTCCATGTCGATAAGGGCAGTATCGGAAAGAACCCCACCCTGGGTGTCATTATACAGCCTGACAGTGAATCTCAGTGAAGCCAACGGGTCACCGGTGGGATTGGCCTCACTGAAGAAGAGCTCTTGTGTGTGTAAAAAAACAGACAGAACAGACCTGTTGCCTTCATCATTAAAAACCCTGAAAACGGGATTAAAAGGATTGTTGGCAGGGTTATAGATATATGAAACATCCTTGGGGTCGGTAGCAACCTGACGGCTGGCACTGCATGCTGATAATATCAGCGTAATTGTCACAGCCAGCGCCGCTATTGTGTGATTAAGCAGATTTCCTGAGAGTCTCATGCGATAAAGTTAGGAAACTTTTTCAGTTGGCAACGGGTTCCCATGCTATCATTATTCTGCAAAGTTCCCTGCTGTCACCACTTCTGATAACGGAATAAAGATGCCTGTTATTTTCTGCCGGCGCTATTTCCTTCAATATTGTGATCTGATCTCCGTCAACTCCTTCAGCAATATAGTTTACCTCGAGTGAACTGACCCGATTGGAGGAGAGAAATGCCATCGGCATGGAATCCATTACCCACTGTATGTATTTTACATTATTGACGTGATAATTGACATCAAGATCACCTGGCTTCACCCAGAATGGGAGTGATACAACTTCGACCTCTGCAGGAGCCTTTATTTTTCCTGCGTTTCTTTGCAGTGCCGATTCCTGAGGGAATTCCCGGTTTGCCAGCCCTGGCTCAGCATCAGGCCTGCAGGGTCTTCGGGTTTCCAGATCTACTATTACCCACGATGTAGACGCCGCAGCAACTATTTCTCCCTTCCCGTCAGTGATCTCAATATCCCTGAGGGCAAAGAGACCCTCAGTGCCCCGTGGCCATGTTTTCAGAGTGATGGTCTCACCCCATGCCGGCAGGCGGTAAAACTCGGCCAGCTGCCGCGATAAGATCCAGAAACGGTTGCCGGCAAGAAGATCTTCCCTGCCGAATTTAAGTAGCTCTGCATGTCCCGCGGCAATGTCCTGGATATAATTCAGCAGTGAATGTATATAGACAAGGCCTTTATAGTCAGTGTCATATACAGGTATCCTGTAGTGCTGTTCATAAATTATCATCCCTCAGTAAATTTCCTGTTGTCCTCAATATATTGTTCCAGGTTGTGATGGGCCTCTTCCCATCTGCTCATCTCTTTTGATACCGATTCCCTTAACTGCCGGTATCTGTCGTAGAAATCCTCGCCGGGAGGAGGATCAGGGTTGCTCATCATGGCATCCATGTTATTCAGCTCAGACTCAAGCAGGCTGATTCTCTCTTCGTGGCCGGCAACCTCTTTTTCCAGTTTTTTCAGTCTCCTGAAGTATTCCTTCCTTTCAAGGTGTCTTATTTTCCCATTTGAAGATGAATCCTCTTCCCTGATGTGAGGTACTGCCTCTTCAGCCTGCTGCCTGAAACGCTCCTGCTCTCTCCCGGCATCCTTCTTTTCGAGCCAGTCATATATCCCTCCGATGTGCTGTCTGATAATGTGATTCCTGAATTCATATACCTTTGATACAAGTCCGTCGAGAAAGTCGCGGTCATGTGATACTATTATGAGAGTTCCGTCATACTTCAGCAATGCTCTCTTCAATATCTCCTTAGACCTCATGTCAAGATGATTTGTCGGCTCATCAAGCAAAAGCAGGTTGTAAGGCTCAAGAAGCAGCCTGACCAGTGCCAGCCTTGATCTTTCTCCACCTGACAAAACTTTTACTTTCTTTTCGATGTCGTCTCCCGAGAAGAGAAAAGAACCCAATAAGTCACGTATTTTTGTCCTGATGTCTCCTACAGCCACCTCATCAATAGTGCTGAAAACAGTTTTTCCTTCATCCAGCAGTTCGTCCTGGTTCTGTGCGAAGTATCCGGTCCTTACATTGTGACCGATCTTGAATATCCCTTTATGGCTTGTCTCTCCTGTTATAATTCTTGCGAAAGTTGTCTTGCCTTCTCCGTTACGACCAACAAAGGCTACCTTTTCTCCTCTTTCAATGACTATTCCACACTTGTCAAGAACAAGTTTATTGCCATAGTATTTTGTTAAACCTTCAGCCTCAATAACCACTGTGCCCGAACGGGGAGCCGGCGGGAACCTGATGTCCATTACCGGAAGATCCTGTTCATCGATCTCTATCCTTTCAAGCTTTTCCAGTTGTTTAATGCGTGACTGCACCTGCACTGCCTTTGTTGCCTTGTAGCGGAACCTTTCAATGAACTTTTCAGTATCATTGATTAGTTTCTGCTGGTTGCGCCAGGCAGCTTCCAGCTGTGTTCTTCTTTCTTTTCTGAGCTCCTCGTACCTGGAATAGGGTACCTTATAGTCATGTAGCCTTCCTGCTGACAACTCAAGTGTCCTAGAGGTTATATTGTCAAGGAATGCTCTGTCATGGGATACCAGTATCACAGCTCCCTGAAAGTTGTTAAGGTATTGTTCGAGCCATCTGATTGATTCAATGTCAAGGTGGTTGGTAGGTTCGTCGAGAAGCAGTACATCAGGTCTGGAAAGCAGTACTTTGGCCAGCTCAATCCTCATCCTCCATCCACCACTTAACTGGTTGGTGGGCCTGTCGAACTCTTCCCTTTCAAATCCAAGGCCGTTAAGAGTCTGCTCAGCCTCAGCCCTGTAGCTGTTGCCTCCCTCAATTACAAACCTGTCCTCAAGTATTGTAAGTCTGTCACAAAGTGACAGGTAATGGTCTGAATCGTAATCGCTTCGCTCAGCTATCTCAATACGGCACGATTCGATTTCTGCCTCCATCTTTATTATATCAGCGAAGGCCGAGAGAGTCTCCTCCATTACTGTAGTGGTATCGGAGACCTTCATCTGCTGAGGCAGATATCCTATTCTTAACTCTCCCGGCAATTCAACAAAACCTTTTGAAGGCTGCTGCTCCCCTGATATTATCCTGAGCAGCGTCGTTTTGCCGGCGCCATTCCTTCCTGCAAGACCTATCCGTTCCATTTTGCTGATCAGGAACGAGACCTCACTCATCAGGGTGAAACCGCCGAACGTTACCTCTATATCGCGAACCGCTATCATCTTAATTTATCCGGGGCACAAAGATAAGAAACGAAGCGCTATCTTTGTAGAATAAAGATAAACTACTGATTATGGCAACATCTCGTCGCATTATAGCATTATTTGTGCTGCCGGTGGTAATACTGGTCATTATTGCCTCCTGTAAGCGCGATGACGATCCTTTCAGTGACAATGCATACCTGCTTTCTGCTGAAAAATTATTCACCACAACGGCTGCTTCTGTAACAACTCTGCTAACTCTTTTATCAACTACTGATCCGGGGGCTTCGTCGCTATTGCAGTATATCGAACATGATGTCGACATATACAGGGTAACTTACTCAACCATGCTTTATGATGAGGTCATAACCGCTTCGGGCCTGGTTTGTGTTCCGGTCACTCCGGGCAGCTATCCTGCACTCTCTTTTCAGAATGGGACCAATACTCTTCATTCCAACGCACCAAGTGTCAACCCCTCAAACTTCTCCTATCAGCTTGTGGAAAATGTGGCATCCATGGGTTTTATCGTTATTATACCCGATTACCCGGGATTCGGGAGTTCAGAACATAAGGCACATCCATATCTGTTGAAGGAACCTACTGTAACCTCTGTAACAGACATGCTGGGCGCATTAAGAGAGTTCGTTGATGACGTCACTGTCAGCAGGGACCTTACGGGAGAGCTGTGCCTTTTCGGTTATTCACAGGGAGGCTGGGCAACACTTTCTCTCCACAGGGATATAGAAGAGAACGGCGTCGACGGGTTTCAGCTTATTGCATCTGCAGCCGGTGCCGGACCCGCAGATCTTAAAGGTATGATGGAGGGATTTGTGTCAGAGACGGAGTATCCCGTGCCGGCCTATTTCGGATATATTGCCCATGCTTATTCAACCTATGATAGGTTTTCTGTACCCTATAGCGCTATCTTCAATGAACCCTATGCATCGAGGATACCTTCCCTGTTTAACGGCACGCTGTCTCTGGGAAACATCAATTCAATGCTTACTACAGACATAACTGACCTGCTTAACCCGGATTTCAGGTCGGGTTTTGCCGCAGGCCCTGATTATGTATCTGTAAGACAAGCTCTTGACAACAATTCTATACATCCATGGAATACCTCAATACCGCTCCTTCTTATTCATGGAGATGCCGACACTCAGGTGCCAGCAGATGGTACTGTGACACTTTACAATGAAATGTTATCGGCAGGGAGTTCACCACTGACAGTCAGGATTGAACTTATTCCGGATGCTGATCATGGTGACGGGCTGATTCCTGCTGCCGTGATGTCTCTTCTGTTTTTACTCGGATTAACAGGTTAGCAATTATGGGAAAACGCAAACCTCTTCCAATGCTGGAGGATGTTCATTTTTCGGCAATAGGAGCTGAAGGAAAGGGTGTGGCCCGGGTCGGTGACATGGTTTTGTTTGTCCCGATGCTTATTCCGGGTGACATAGCAGATATAAGAGTTATCCGGAAGAAAAAGAGATACATGGAGGGAGAGCTGACGACTCTTAAGAAACCTTCAGACGACAGGATTAAACCGGTTTGTTATCATTTTGGCACCTGTGGCGGTTGCAGCTGGCAGCATCTGCCATATGAACTGCAACTAAAATGGAAGGCACAACAGGTGTTTGACAATCTTACCAGGATTGGCGGAGTGGAGATGGAGGCCCCTCCCATGATACTTGGAGCCAACGATGTCTACCGGTATCGCAACAAGCTTGAATTCACTTTTTCATCGAAAAGATGGCTGACGCGTGAGGAGATTATTTCTGGAAGGGATTTTTCAGGAACAGGTGCATTGGGCTTTCATATTCCGGGATATTTTGATAAAGTTTTGGATATCAAAGAGTGTCACCTTCAGTCTGAACCCTCAAACCGGATCAGGAATTCAATGAGGGAATTTGCGGTAAGCAATAATATCCCTTTTTTTAATCCCGTAACGCATGAGGGTCTGTTGCGCAACCTTATTGTACGCACCTCTACCAGCGGTGAGCTGATGGTGATAGTTGTCCTCAGGGATAATGAAACGGGTGTTACTGAATCGGTGATGGAGTTTCTCAGGAAGGAGTTTCCGGAGATAACATCACTCTTCTATATTATCAATGATAAGCGAAACGATTCAATATCTGACAGGGATACTGTTTTATATCATGGCCGCGATCATATTGTTGAGGAGATTGAAGGTTTGAAATTCAGGGTAGGTCCGAAGTCATTCTGGCAGACGAATCCGGTGCAGGCCAGGGTGCTTTATGATGTGGCACGTCGCTTTGCCGGTCTTACGGGCAGGGAAACTGTTTATGACCTGTACTGCGGTACCGGTTCAATAGCATGTTATCTTGCCGGAAGTGCAGGTAAGGTCGTTGGTCTGGAATACATAAGCGAAGCGGTTTCCGATGCCAGGCTGAACGCTGCCATGAACAACATATCAAATGCGGATTTCCATGCCGGTGATATTAAGGACCTGCTTACTCCGGCCTTTATCAGAACCCATGGTTCCCCCGATGTTGTTGTTACCGATCCTCCCAGGGCCGGTATGCACGGCGATGTTGTGAAGGCCATTGCCGATGCTTCACCACCGGTGGTTGTCTATGTGAGTTGTAACCCGGCTACTCAGGCACGTGATATTCAGCTGCTTGCAGATAAGTATCGTGTTGAGTTGGTACAGGCAGTCGATATGTTTCCGCAAACGCACCATGTGGAAAATGTTGTCAAGCTGGTGCTCCGCAATCGGGAATGAAGGCAGATGAACGGGGAATACTGTTTCACTAATTGATTTTTGTGTATATTTAACATTCATTTTCGGGTATTACAATGATGGGGGAACATCTTACAGAAGACCTGACAGAAACTTTTACAGATGATAGTCATGTGACGATGAAAGATTACCTGGCGAGTCTCAGGTATGCAGGAATGATACAAAAGTCGATGCTGCCGCTGCCGGCATTGATGACATCGCTGTTAAGGGAATACTTTGTCAGTTTTATGCCGCGTGATTTTGTGAGCGGCGATTTTTACTATGTATACAGGGGGAGGGACTTTTACTGCGTAGCTGCAGGTGACTGTACCGGGCACGGAGTGCCGGGGTCGCTACTTAGCATAATGGGTGTATCGTTCCTGAATGAGATTCTGCAGTGTCAGCCATCACCAAGGGCCAACAGAGTGCTCAATCTTATGCGTGAGAAGGTAATGAGCGCATTGCATCAGACAGGTGTAAGCGGTGAACAGATGGACAGTATCGATATGTCTCTCTGCATTTTTACACCGGGTTCATACGAGATGCAGTTCAGCGGCGCCAACAGACCCCTGTTTATTGTCAGAGACGGACAATTGAGGGAGATAAAGGCTGACAAGATGCCGATAGGGCCGGCACCATTGGTTGAGGAACCATTTACCAATAAGATAGTCAGTTTCGATGATGATGATATGTTCTATCTGTTTTCTGACGGATTTCCTGATCAGTTTGGAGGCCCTTTGAACAAGAAGTTCAAATACAGGCAGTTCAGGGCCCTTCTGTCGGAGGTGGCAGCATATAAGCCGTCGAGACAGAAGAGAGTAATAGAACTTACTTTTGCTGACTGGAAAGGTAACCACCGCCAGGTAGATGACGTAACTGTTTTCGGTTTTAAACCTAAGATCATTATATGAGACTTACGGCGTTCAGGATTCGGAATTTCAGGTCGATTGTTGACACGGGCTGGCAGAGTGTGTCACCCGATAATATTACCTGCCTGATAGGACAGAATGAGTCGGGTAAGACCTCGGTGCTGGAAGGTCTTTACGTTTTTCATTCAGGTATCATCACCGAGGATGTTTTGCGAAGCGACCTTTCTCTTCCTGAGGTCTCCTGTCGCTTTGCCGTTAAGAAGGGATGGCTCCTTGAAATGGCAGTGAATGCCGGTCCGGAGCTGAAAGAACTGCTTTCAGAAACGGATACTCTTGAGCTTACCCGCTACTGGCTGGCTGATTTTACCTCGTCGGTGAGAGTAAGCGGGGAGGTGAGTGAATATCTGGATTCTCTGGAGAAGGCCTGGAAACTCTATCTTGATGAAATCAGGAGCAAAATCATTGATGAGAGCAACAGGTTGAGCGGTGATGAAGAACTACTGGCTAAACTGTCGGAGAAGAGACGCGTACTTGAGTTGTCACTGAGGGAGAAGGGGGGTAAGAGTCTTCGCAGGGGATTGTTCGGATCGAAAGGTTCGGATGCTGCAGAGAGGGAGGTTGAGATTCAACACCTTAAAGACGAATTGAAGGATGTAAGCGGTCAGCTGGAGCAACTCACTATAAGGAGGGACAGCAGGGCTGATCTGATAACCGCGGTTCGGGCATGGAACACCCTGGCAGGGGAGTATGAAGAGATTGAAAAGCAACTTAATGAAGTTTCATTTAAGCTGGAAGAGCGGCATCAGATGATGACTCTTTTACTGAAGCCGGATGATTATGATGATAAAATATGGGAGACTATAATCGATGAGTACCATAGGCTGAGGTCTGAAAGGGAACGCCTGATGGGTGAGATAGACAGGCAGACAGCACTATGTGGATTTTTGATGGAGGGCAACTCCGGTGAGGAGGCGATGGTGAAAGTCCAGGAAATTACCGGGAAATACAGGTCAAAATACACCGAGGAGATGCTGGGAACGGCATGCTTCGAGCACACACCGGTATTTACCATCTTTGAGGATTTCGGAAGCCTGCTGCCTAATCGCATAGATCTTGAAGATATTGTTGCCACAGACAGTGATATAGAGGGATACAAGGCAGCAAGGAATTTTATGAAGCTTGCGAGGCTTGATTACTCATTCTTTATGCAGCCCTCCAGCCGGATACTAAAACAAACCATAGAAAACCTGAATCAGAGACTGACGCATAATTTTCACGATTTCTGGCAGCAGTCTGTAGGAGGTAAAAACAAGATAAAGATTCAGTTTGAACTGGAACATTACAGCGCTTCACATGGCGATAAATCGGGAAAACCATATCTGGAATTCTGGATTAAGGATGAGGGTGAGAGACTTTACCCCAAGCAGAGAAGCAGGGGTGTAAGATGGTTCCTCTCATTCTACCTCGAGTTGCAGGCATCTGCCCTGGGCGGTGACAAACCTATCGTTCTGCTGGTTGATGAACCCGGAGTCAGCCTCCACGCCAGGGCACAGGAGGATGTTCTGAAAGTATTCGAAGATATCAGCGACAAGATACAGATAGTATATACCACCCACTCTCCCCATCTTGTCGATATAAATAAACTGCACAGGGTTCTGGCAGTGCAGCGGGATGATTTTGAGAACTACCGGAGTGCCACCAAAATCATTGATCCGGTGCTTCTGTCAGCGGCAACACCTGACACGCTGACCCCGATACACAGCGTAATGGGGAATCCTTTCGGGGCGGGTTTTTCTGACAGAAAACCAAATCTGATTGTCAGTGACACTGGTTCATACTACTTTTTGAGTGCTATTATGTTGCTTTCGGGAGCTGAGCTGTCATTTAACATAGTACCTGCCACGAGTGCAGATTCAATCCCGTCACTTTGTAATATTATGATCGGCTGGGGTCTGAAGTTCAATGTCCTGGTGTTCGATAACGATGAGGACAACAGGGCTGCAACGTTTACTGGCTCAACAATATTCCGTGAAAATTCAGACGTGGCAATCAGGTTTCAGTCCCCGTTTCATGGGGTTGAAGACCTCTTTTCAACACTTGATTTCAAGAAACATGTAGTTAAGACAAGGGAGGGGATTACAGTCGCGAATTCAGTATATCTTAATGATAAAAAACTGCCCAGGGCATTTCTTGCAAGCCGGCTGCTGTCGGAAATTAATAACGGTGGACTGTCAGCAAACGATTTCGATGAAGAATCACATGAGAACTTCAGGATGCTGATTGGGAGGCTGAAGGAGATAGGTAAGGGGGATTAGCAGGAGAGCTTCTGATCCCCTTTGGGAGAATCTCAAAACAACTTGCATGTCAATGCCGAAGGCATTGATTCTCATACCAGTCATACCTTAAAAGAGCAAACTCTTAGAGATTTGCTGGTTTGAAAATACAAAGCCCGCTGAAATGCGGGCTTTGCCATGTAATTTGTTTTGGCGGAGAGAGGGGGATTCGAACCCCCGGTACAGTTACCCGTACGGCAGTTTAGCAAACTGCTGGTTTCAGCCACTCACCCATCTCTCCGGATTTATGGCGGAGACAAAAATATAAAAAGCGATCCAATTGACAAATAAATTTACTTTTTTTCATAGGGTGACAGAGAGGGTTGGTGATTGCAAAGGCAACGTAGCTTTTCACAGTGTTTTGAGACTGACCTGATTGCCTCTGTGATCGATCACCATAAGATACCTCACAAGATCACGGTTCCTGACTATTAACTCGTATGTTGTCAGTCCGGAAATGAATACAGAGATACAGTTCATTATCTCAAATTCTTCATTTACAGCACTTTTTACTTCAGAGGGAATATCGGTGGGAGGTATGTTTACTCTGTATTCCAAAAGATTGCCATCAGAGTCGAATCGTGCAATCTTCTCTGCGTTATCGTGAAAAAAGATCGCTTCAAACAACTGGCCGGGCTGGCTCCATTCAACCCCCGTTGCTGAGGGAAAGTTAACCCTGAGGGAACCGGCAACAGCTGATGGCACACTTTTCTTTTGTTGCCGGAAGATATTTACTATAAACTCCCCGTTTTTCATGGTTTATGTAATATAGACGGTTACAAGTTGAAAAGTAACATTGAATTAACAGATTAGTAGTCTCCGTAGTGTTTTCTGTAGAGGAAGACAAGTCTTGCCTTTGCTCTTTTAATTCTCATTTTAACTGCCCCTTCAGAGAGCCTGAGAGCCGCTGCAATATCTTTGACAGGCATCTCGTCCTTGTATTTCATCAGTATCATTGCCTTCTCTTCTTCATGCAGGATTTCAAGTATATTCATAAGCCTTGAGTAATGCATTTCAGAGAGGTCTTCCTCGAGGTCATCGGCAATTTCCGGGATTTCATTCCGGCTATTCCATTCAGGATAGTGAAGTTTCTTTTTTTCCCTGAGATAATCTATGCAGTGGTTGTATGTGATAGAGTAAAGCCATGAGCTGAATGATGAGTTGCCTTTAAAGCCGGGAAGCTTTTCATAAGCCTTTGAGAGTATATCTTCAGTAAACTCTGCTGCTGATTCCCTGTTATGAAGAAGGCTGTAGCACTTGTCGAGAACTTTCCCCTTGTATCTGTCAAACAGGATCCTGAACAGGTTGGTTTCTCTCTCATTGACAATCTTCTGTACAAGTTCCTCGTCAGAAAGTAATATGTGATTATCCTTTTTTTCCATTTATATGATTCCTGAGCCCAGAGCCACAGCAAGCAACAAAAGCATTATACCTACTATAACCTGGATGTGTCTCATGGTGACCTTTTTGACGAGCCTCGTTCCAATAAACGATCCTGTGAATGCGGCCAGTATCCCCCAAACAAGTATTCCCTTCATTCCCGGTTCTGCCAGCAAGGCGGTTTTACTGCTGAAGAAGGTCACGCCGTATACGATCAGACGAGAGACATCAACCAGTACTGCCGTCATTACTGATGTGCCGATAAAACCATCGCGGGTAAGACCTGCCTTGGTCAGGAAAGCGGCCCTGAGTGCCCCCTGGTGACCGGAAACGCCACCAAAAAAACCTGAAAGGATACCTCCCAGGGGAAGCCATTTCTGACTGATGGTCATTCTTTCAAAATGAGGCAGCAACTCAATAAAAGCGAATATTACCATCAGTATGGCAATTATAAAATTTACTGGTAGGATTACATATTCGCTCCCTGCCGCTGACCAATTCCACCACGGGGCCATTGATGACAGTACAGTAAGCAGCATTGCACCCGGAAAAGCCGCTATTACTGCCGGTACTGCAAAACGGATAAGCACCTTTCTGTCAGCGTCTTTCCCTACAAGGATCGCTTTGAAGATATTATTGGCAAGATGGACTATTGCAGTGGCGGCGACGGCAATTTCAACCGGGAAAAATATAGCCATTACAGGCATCAGCAGGGTTCCAAGTCCAAACCCTGAAAAGAGTGTAAGCGCTGCTACAATTAAGGCTGCCAGCGCAACGATTGCACTTTCCATATAATAGTTTTATCACTACCTGGGTTATGCAAAGAAATGAATTTTATCGCAATGATATGATATCGGTTATTCTGATTTAACCGTCACCATGGCAGGCTTCATCCCTGCCAAGGGTATTCTGGCAAGTATCAGGGCCAGTCCTATGCCGGTAACCATTTGCCAGATTCCCCACCACGCAGACATGAATGCCATGCCGCCGTTAGCATTGAAGAGTGTAAATACCAGCACCAGGGCGAGTCCTGAGTTCTGTATGCCCGTTTCTATACTCAGGGTCCGGCGTTCGGGTTTTGACACCCCTGCGACGGTTCCTACAAGATAACCTGTGAAGAGGGTTTGCGCATTCAGAAAGAAGACGATAATGCCTATTGGCAGTACGTACCCCGGAATATATTCCATATTTGCAATTAGTGCTCCGACTATAAAAGTCATATACAAAAATATTGATATGATTTTGGCTGGTTTGATAATCCTGGCTGTTATTGCTGGAAATTTCAGGGCAAAAAGCATTCCTGCCATAAGCGGGATTCCAAGGAGAATGAAAACTATCTTTGCCATCTCAAGGAAATCAATTCTTATTGGTATATTAAGTGCGGCAGCGGCTGACTGGTATTTAACATAAAGCCCGCCCCATATTGCAAAATTCAGAGGAGTCAGAAAAGTAGCCGATAATGTGGCAAACGCAGTAAGACTGACTGAGAGGGCCACGTTGGCCTTAGCCAGATAGGAGATAAAGTTTGAGATGTTTCCCCCGGGACAGGCAGCGATAAGTATCATTCCCATTGCTACTGAAGGCGGAGGGTTCAGAATCATTACCAAACCGAATGTAAGTGCAGGAAGCAGGATGAACTGAGATCCGATACCAAGGAAAGCAGCCTTAGGATTATACCAAAGGTTTCGGAATTGCTCCACCCTGATGTCCAATGCTACTCCAAACATTATACAGGCCAGTGTAATATTCATGTATAGCAATCCGCCTGAGCTGAAGTTCAGACGGATGTCATCGATCTGATGCAGTAATTCGAACATGTTATATTTGTTTGGTTTGGGCTGCAATATAAATAAGTTATTCATTGAATTCCCCAGGTGGTGAATTATAATTATCATGTTATCAGGTTATTTTACTTTCAATGAAAAAAAAGTCCGGAATAATTTGGTTTATAATGTTATTAATATCTAACTTTGTGTTAGAATAAACTAACATTAAAAATTATGAAAAGAGCTGTTATTGCATTTTTTGTTTCGGTGCTGGTTCTTGCATCGGTTATTATGTGGCTGAGGATGTCGCCGGAAGGGATGAGCATTCATGAAGTTACTCAGATAGGGATCATATTCCTGATGGTCGTTTTTGGTTTATTTTTTGCCTGGCGGCGTTTTTCTTCGGTACGGAGAGGTGAACCGGTTGAGGATGAAATGTCAAAGCGGGTCATGCAGAAGGCATCTTCACTCTCATATTTTATCTCCCTGTACCTCTGGGTCTTTGTTATCTACATCAATGACCGTGTGGATGTTGATACCGAGGTGCTTATTGGATCGGGCATACTTGGTATGTCGGTAATATTTGTCATCAGCTGGCTGATAATCTATTTAAGGGGGCTCAGAAATGAATAACAGGATTAAGGAGTTGCGGGCCCGTCACAATATGACACAGGAGGATCTTGCCAATCTGGTTAAGGTAAGGCGCGAAACCATTGTTTTTCTTGAGAAGAACCGTTACAATCCTTCGCTTAAGCTGGCACGTGACATTGCAGTAGTATTCGGGTTGGCCATTGAGGAGGTTTTTCTGTTTGATGATTGATGTTATTCCGTTTGGGGTTACATAAAAAAAGAGGCTGACGAATTCATCAGCCTCTTTTTTATTGCAGTAATTCTATTTTACCAGAATATTAATTACCTGTGTTTCTCCGGATCTTCCTGTCAATCGGACATAGTAAATCCCTGGCGCACTTTTCTTCATGGTAATGTCGTTAAGACCAGTGTTTATCTCCTGAGCAAACACTGTTCTGCCTGCGGCATCTATGATTGTCATTGACCACTCTTTCTCAGCAAGGATGCTGAATCTACCGTCTGAGGGATTTGGGTATAGAAGAACAGATCCACCCATTTCCGTTTCAATCCTTGTTGCCTGGTCGGTTTTGAATGTAATTTCGTTACCATACACCGGTTGACCCATACCTTTTGGGCTCCAGATGAATCCTCTTACATAATAATCAGTATTCGGAGCGAGGAGTCTCAGTGTATCTGTAAAGCTTTCCCAGACGTTGTCAACATTGAGGATATGATCATTAATGGTCGGTCCGGGATTCAGCGACCAGCAGAGTCCTTTTGGTCCGAACGGGAGACCTCCTGTTGAAATGAGATTGATCCCTGAAATCGCTGAGGTATCAGATATTTCAGTTGCTGCAAGTGTTGTGAAATCTGGGACTGTCAGCTGAGCTTTCCATATACCTGCGCCATATGTTCCCATAAACACTCCCCAGCCATTCTGCACAAAAGAGGCAGGCCTTGTACCTTCAGGGAAGCCTTCATTGTCCCAGATGGGTAACCAGTTCTCACAGGCATCTATACTTGCGTAGACAGCAGCTGATGTGGCGAAATACCAAACGCCTCCGCGGTTGAGCAGCGAAAGGTACTCTGTTGGCCAGTTAAGGGGAAGACCCGAGGTTCCTGTTTTAATCCATGCGTTTTTCTCTTCATTAAGCTTATAGAAGAATACATTACCGCCCCCTTCAAAATAGTCATATGCTGCAAGAAAGAATTCCTGACCATCCTGCCGGAATCCTGCTACCGGTGAAGGTGCTGTATCCCATCCCCAGCGGTTTGCAATAAGGATGTCAAAATTATTACCGTCAAGATTAGCCGTGACATCAGTGAATGTGGTACCGTCGTTTTCCGATAAATAGACCCTTACTTTATTGTTCTTTTCAGCAAACATAAAAAGCTGCCCGATATTGCCGTTTCCGGTGAAGCCAAGCACTCTGTCAGGATTATGAGCATTAATAGCCGGGGATAGGTTAATCCATGTGCCACCTGCATCTTTGGTAAGCTGGTAAGTGCCTTCTTCACTGTCGTTGCTGAATCTGAATACCGGCCACAGGTTACTTTTACCGTAGAACTGAATCTGCGATGAGTCTGGCGCAGCGGTAAGTTTAGCCCAATTAACTCCGTTATCGGTGCTTAGGTATATAGAGAGTTTTTCATCAAACGGATTTTCAGCAGCGGTAACGTATAG